>Ga0180435_10000023_pt1 | contig 144821 bp, 105 predicted proteins | sample SS_ome_3_FD_132467 | JGI IMG/M metagenome (GOLD analysis project Ga0180435, IMG submission 132467) | Hypersaline lake sediment archaeal communities from the Salton Sea, California, USA - SS_3_S_1 metaG | ecosystem: Environmental > Aquatic > Non-marine Saline and Alkaline > Hypersaline >... | reverse complement strand
GATTTTTCTGATATCAGCGATCTCAAGCATATTTTCCATTTTCGGGACGCACAGTGAAGTGCAGGACCAACCATCACAAAAAGGGATGAGGCCAAATGCCGAAGGAAGAGGCGATTAAAGTAGAGGGGGTTGTACTGGAGACATTGCCGAATGCGATGTTCAAGGTTGAACTTGAAAACAAACATCAGGTTCTGGCCCATATATCGGGGAAAATGCGGATGCATTTTATAAAAATTTTACCGGGTGATACGGTCACGGTGGAGCTTTCACCGTACGATCTGACGCGGGGCCGGATAACCTACCGCTCAAAATGAGGTCGAACAGGGCGGCCCTAAATTAAATCCAGCCGGATTGAAAACCAACTGCATCACACGGGTGGATCAGACTGATTGTGAATAAGGAGATGCACAAATGAAGGTCAGGGCATCAGTAAAAAAGATGTGCAACAAATGTAAAATCATTCGTCGGAAAGGCGTCGTGCGCGTTATCTGTACGAATAAACGACATAAACAGAGGCAAGGATAGAGGAGGATAGGCTTTGGCACGAATTGCTGGCGTAGATTTACCGAGGGGTAAACGAATAGAGATCGGCCTAACATACATTTACGGCATTGGCAGAACCACATCAAACCGGATTTTATCACAGCTTAATATCAATCCGGATACCAAAACGGACAATCTGTCAGAGTCTGAAATCAATAGTATTCGTAAGGTCATCGACAGTGACCACCGGGTCGAAGGGACGCTCCGAACCGAAATTTCCATGAACATAAAGCGGCTCATGGACTTGGGGTGTTATCGTGGGCTTCGGCATCGCAGATCCTTGCCGGTTCGCGGACAGCGGACCAGTACGAACGCAAGAACCCGTAAAGGACCCAAACGTTCCGCCATTAAGAAAAAAGGCGGCGTCAAAAAGAAGTAAACGATCCGATTAGGACGAATAAACAGGAATTTTCCATATGCCGAGAAAAGCACGAACAAAAAAGAAAGAGAAGAAAAATATTCCCAGCGGTGTTGTTCATATTCAGTCCACGTTTAATAACACAATTGTCACGATAACGGACCCGGCCGGTAATGTGGTAGCCTGGTCCAGCGCCGGCGTACAGGGCTTCAAGGGATCCCGCAAAAGTACACCTTTTGCGGCTCAAATGACAGCAGCCGATGCTGCCAAAAAGGCCATGGAACATGGTATGCGCAATGTGGAAGTATATGTGAAAGGTCCCGGCGCAGGCAGAGAATCAGCCCTGCGCTCGCTACAAGCAGCTGGATTCAATGTTCTTCTCATAAAAGATGTCACACCGATACCCCATAATGGGTGTCGACCGCCCAAGCGGCGTCGGGTATAACGGCTGGGACCAGGTGGATAGGTAACAGACTGCTGGTCTGTAAGCATAACAGACAAGATTTCAATCACCAATTTGAATTCAGTCCAGGCTGCGGGAATATGAAGCGGGTTTAAGCCGAAGCCCACGAGTGGTCCCCGGTCGAGTCCCAGAGGGAATTCAAATTAAAGGAGGGTAAGTTGGCAAGATATCGCGGATCGGTCTGCAGAATATGTAGACGCGAAAATATGAAACTATTTCTTAAAGGTGACCGCTGCTATTCGGATAAATGCGCATTCGATCGACGCGGGTATGCACCCGGCGAACATGGTCAACGCCGCCGGGGTAAGACTTCAGATTATGGTCTGCAGCTGAGGGAAAAGCAAAAGGTCAAACGGATGTATGGTCTTTCCGAGAAACAATTCCACATTTTTTTCGGCCGGGCAGACAAGCAAAAGGGGATCACCGGTACCAATCTGCTTGTGGACCTGGAGCGCCGGTTTGACAATGTTGTCTATCGTCTGGGTTTTGTGAATTCAAGAACTCAGGGACGCCATTTTGTGCTTCACAATCATTTTCTGATAAACGGCAAAAAGGTTAATATTCCTTCGTATTTACTAAACGTTGGCGATGTTATCGAAGTCAGGGAAAAGAGCAGAAGCATTCAGGCTATTACGGATTCAATGGATGCGGTTGTTCGCAGAGGAATTCCCCAGTGGCTTGATCTGGAAAAAGAAAACCTGAAAGGAACGGTCAAGGGATTTCCAGTGCGTGAGGATATCACCATGCCCATACAGGAACAGCTTATCGTTGAGCTTTACTCCAAATAGTCTCGCTTCGCGATTCTATGAGAAGCGACTGCGTCGCTTAGAGATGAAATGATCTTAATCTATATTTGAGTTGATCCTGTACTGAAATACTTCGACGAACTCAGTCGGGTGTCAATGTGGGAACTCCAATTCAAATACCAAGATTGTCTGGAGATAAATAATGACTTCAAATGACATAATGTTCATGAACTGGCAATCGCTGATAAAACCCAAGAAGGTGGAGGTTAGCAGCACCCCTTCCTATGGCAAATTTGTTTGCGAACCACTCGAAAGGGGATTCGGCATAACCATCGGCAATTCCCTACGGCGAATTATTCTTTCATCCTTGCATGGGGCCGCCATCGTTGCGGTCAAATTCGACTCGGTCATGCATGAATTCACCACGATTCCGGGTATACTGGAAGATATTTCAGAAATCATCCTCAATCTAAAAGAAGTGCGCATGCGCATGGAGGGTACCAAACCCAGGACCGTAGTCATTGAGGTTTCAGGTGAAGGACCCGTTACGGCCGGCGACATCGTCAGTGAAGACGGCAAGGTTGAGATTTTAAATCCAGATCATCACATTGCCACCTTGTCTGAAAAAGGTGAATTGAAGATGTCCATGACCGTCAATATCGGCAAAGGCTATTCACTGGCCGAAGCCAATAAAGATCCGGAAGCCCCTGTGGGTACCATTCCCATCGATGCGGTTTTTTCACCCGTCAAGCGCGTGAATTATGTGGTCGGCAATGCGCGCGTGGGCCAGAGAACGGATTATGATAAGTTGACCTTGGAAGTATGGACCGACGGTAGCGTCATACCGGAGGATGCCGTGGCCTACGCGGCCAAGATTTTCAAGGAACAGATGACCATTTTCATCAATTTTGATGAGGAGCTGGAACCGGAACCCGATAAGTCTTCAGAGGATCAGGACAAGCCCAGGTTTAACGAAAACCTGTACCGCAGTGTCGAAGAACTTGAGCTGTCGGTTCGCAGTGCCAATTGTCTGAAGAATGCGGAGATATTAAAAATTTATCAGTTGGTACAGAAGTCTGAGGCTGAAATGCTGAAAACCAAAAACTTCGGCCGAAAGTCTTTAAATGAAATCAAGGAAGTTTTAACGGAAATGGGACTTTCTTTGGGGATGAAATTGGAAGGATTTGTTCCGCCTGCTGATGATGAAGAAGAAGAAGGAGAATAGGCAAACCAATGAGACATCGTAAATCAGGCGTAAAGTTAAACAGAACCAGCAGCCACAGAAACGCCATGTTTCGCAACATGGTAACGTCTCTATTCAAATATGATCGTATTCAGACAACTGACGCCAAGGCCAAAGAACTGAGGCGTTGGGCCGATCATGTTATCACCTTGGCTAAAAAAGGCGACCTACATGCCCGCAGACAGGCCCTGGCGATTGTACGCGAAAAGGCCGTGGTTCATAAACTGTTTGAAGAGGCGCCCAAACGTTTTGGATCGGTGACCGGTGGTTATACCCGTGTCATTAAGGTTGGGCGTCGTCCCGGGGATGCTGCTCCGGTCTCCCTGATTGAACTGATAACGCCGGAACCCAAAAAGAAAAAAACCACCAAGAAGACCAGAACCACCGCCGCCAAAAAAGCAGCACCCAAGAAAAAAGCGGAAAAGAAAGTCGAAGCCGCTCAGGAGGCTGAGACCAAATCTGACGCGGTTGCGGGCGATGTGGCCCCGACCACTGAACCAGAAGATGCGGGCCGAAAGACAGCGGCCTCCGCTGAAGCTGCCAAGGAAGCAGCACCTACAGCGGCTGAAGCGGAAACGCCGGCCGAGCCAAAAGCGTCGGAGGATGCCGCTGAAGCGGACGATAAAAAAGAATAGACACAACCCGATAATAATTGTTACAAAAAAGGCCCTGGCTTTTGCCCGGGCCTTTTTTGTTGAAATTATTTATGCGCGCCGTGAACATCGAACATCCGACAGGCAACATCGAATAAGAAAATGGGTCACAAAAACGATGCCAATCAATCCTACCAGCGCAAAGGGCTGCCGGATAGAAACAGCTATTGACTTGCTCTTCACGCATTATTTTAAACCTTTCTTTTCGTTCATCCACCTTGGGTGTTGGAATTTGAATGATCGATGTTCAACCTTCCAATAATCCTGAACCGCTTCGGCTTTGGCTTTTTTCGGAACGAATTTCCAACCGTTGGTGTCTTCCGTGTTTAGACACGATTTGGATGGTCGATGTAGAGTATCCCATTGAGATGATCGATCTCATGTTCCAAAAGGCCCGCCGAACTTCTGGCGGCCACCAGCGTTTGCGGCCGGCACTGCAAGTCCAGATATTGAAGCCGGACATATTCAGAACGTTGGACTGAGTGCGTGGGAAAATCGGGTAGCGAAAGACAGTATTCACGATTCTGATAGAATCCACTTTTTTCAATCATAGCGGGATTGACCAGTACCTTGAGCTCGCCATGCAGTCCGCATACCGTTAAGCGCTTAGATACACCGATTTGAGGTGCTGATAAACCTCTGGGAAGGGATCCCTTCAGAATGAAATCGGGCAGCGCACGAACTTTTAAAGTGGCTACCATACGGTCTGCCAATTGGATAATACTGTCATCGATGGTGTCGATCGGCTGGGCGGTTCTTCGTAGCACCGGATCCGGAAACCGGGCCACCGGAAACCGGCGAATTTTAGCCTGTAAAACGATCCAGGCGGTCAAAAGACCGGTGAGACCCGCTGCCCCAATCAATCCTGCTTTAAATATCCGTCTCCTAGACCACATAACATAATCAGTAAAGAAGGTGTTTATCTATAACTCAAGTCGGGTACCAGAACCGACCTGTACGTGTTCGCTTTGAACTCGGCCAAAACTCGTATTTAAGGCTCCGTAAGATCCGTCGCAGCCATGGCTATTTAATAAGGTCAATCATGACAATCTGTTCAGATTTTATATCTATTGCAATCAAGCGACGGATCCAACGGTGCCTAAAATATTCAAACAGTTGCCCGCGTTTAAAGCGAACACGCACAGGTCGGCCCTCTCTGCTAGCTGGAGCTTTTAAAGAACCACATTAAAACAAGCGACGTAGTCGCATCCCATAAAAACGCGTAGCGTTTTTATTCTTGCAGCCAGGCAATGGCTTCGGCTTCATTTCGGAAGACATTAATTCGGGTGAGATTGTTATGACGAAAGGCTTCATAAATCCGGGATACCCCGAAGGATAGATCCCCGCTCACCAGCAGGGCGACTCTGGCCGGGCGATTATCTGCGGTAGCGGCATAGGTAGCGATATCGATGATTTCATGCTGAGAAAAATTAAAACGGGCATCGCGGAAATCCCATAAGCGGGCATTGTGTGAGTAACCGGACGCTCCCCGGGTTTTATCCAGGAGTAACTTGATATCATCCACACTGGGTTTGCCCTTTATTGCCACCAGCAGGATATCTTCCTGCGCGGAAATTTCAAATGACATGTTCATCGAGGTCTGATTCCAAATTTTATTAATATATGGGAATATTATGATTTTTATATTCATGTTTGTCAATAACATCATGTCTTGATTTTATACTTGACTATTCGCAAATGTAGCTGTAATTTAGCTTCAAATCAGCCTTGGCGAATGAATGCCGTTTAGTTGTTTATTCTTGTTAATGACCCGTATCGAAAAAGGAGGCACAGATGATTAGAAAAAGATTGTTAATCTTAGCGGTTTCTCTGCTCAGTCTATGTTTTTTCTCAGGCGTGGCCTTTGCACAACCGTCACTGGATGCCTGGAAGCCGGCGTTTGATCCTTCCACGGCCAAGTATCGCTGTATTGTATCAAATGTGTCCCACCCGGTTTTGAAGGGCGTCTATACTGGTTTTGCCATTCGCGACGAACTGTGGAAACGCACCAACGGGCAGATTTTTCTGGACTACAAACCCTTTTCGATGCTGGGTGGTGAAGTCGAAGTGCTCAACCAACTGCAAATGGGCGCCATTCAAGGCATGGGCGTCAGTTCTGTGGCTGCGACCAACCTGGGTCCCCGCTTTGGTCTGGTCAACCTGCCGTTTTTGATCAACTCATTTGACAAATTGGATAAATTTGTGGCCAATAAGAAACTTTTTGATCACTTCATGATGGCCATGGACCACCAGGGCATCACCGGCATCGACATTACGGGTTACGGCAACTACGGCTGGGCCACGACAACGCCGGTCCGAACGCTTGCCGATGCCAAGAAAGTCAAATTCCGCACCGCGGAAGCCATCGTCAATCAGATTCTTTATCGTGAATGGGGATTCAACCCGGTTGCCATGCCCTGGCCGGATGTCCCCGTGGCCCTGAAGCAAGGCGTTATCGAAGGCCTCGACCATACGCCCATGGTGTGTAATATCACCAAGAAATTTGAAGTCTGCAAATACTACACCTACATCAATTATGCCCAGGGACTTTTCATTTGGATATTTAACAAAGCTTGGTTAAACAGTCTTCCGGCCGATCTAAAAGCGACCTTTATCGAGACGGTCCACGATGTCTGCGCCGATATCCGGCAACAGACCGAGCAGCAAGAGATTGATCAGATTGCCAAGGCCAAAGCAGCCGGCATCGAATTCATTACCATGTCTGATTCAGCCTATGATCTATTGAAACGCAAGGGCAACGTCGCCCATCAGAAAATGGCCAAAGAGATCAACAAACTCTATGGCGGCGACAGCTATCGTCCTACAAATTTCTTGAAAGAAGTCCAGGATTACATGGGCTATAAACCTTAACAGGCAACATCGCAAATATGAAAGGGGCTACGGGGTAAGCCGGGCCCCTTTTTCTCTTGACAATATCGGCGGTTTCACTATTTGTTTACGGCTAGCACCAAATTAGAATCGAAGGATTGGGGATGATTGAAAAGATACTCGTAAAAATAGATGAAGTACTCAGCTTTTTTGAGGACTGGACCTTGTTTATATCGGTGATGATAGCCCTGGTGGCTCTGTTCGTCAATGTCGTACTGCGCTACGGGTTTAATTATACCTTGGCGTGGTCTGAAGAATTGGTACGGGAGGTGATCATCTATACAACGCTCATCGGATGCAGTGCCGCCATCAAGCAACGTAAGATGATTAAAATCGATGCGTCTGTGCAGCTGATCCCCAAACTCAAGGTCCCTTTGACTTTTTTTAGCAATCTGGTGACCCTGGTATTCGCCGCCATGATGCTTTATTATGGATGGCTCATGATGCTGCTTCAATTCCGTACGCACCAAAAGACCATCATTATGCAAATCCCCCTCTACTATCTTTACGCCATCCTGCCATTGATGGGCGCCATGATGCTATTGCGAACCTTACAGGTCATGTACGAAGACATAATGGCGCTGAAAAGAAAGGACGCGGCCGCATAGCCGACAATTCCCAAAGGAGATCCTCTGAATGGAAACCAGTGACGTAATCATCCTGTGTATACTTCTGGGTTGCATGGCAACTTATATTCCCGTATTCATGTGCCTCTTCTTTACGGCCGTGCTCGGTTTTATCATTTTTACCGACCTGCCGCTGCTACTGTTGGCGCAAACACTCTTTCGTTCCATGGATAATTTTGCTTTGGTGGTGGTGCTGTTTTTTATCCTCTGCGGCAATATCATGACGGCTGGGAGTATCGTGGAAAAGCTGATCAAGGCTGCCAACACCATGGTTAGCTGGCTACCTGGCGGGCTGGGCATGGCCGGTGTTATCGCCTGCGGCCTTTTCGGCGCCATCTCCGGATCGACGGTGGCCACTGTGGTGGCCCTGGGCGGTTTTATGATCCCGGCCCTGATAAAAAACGGCTATCCGGAAAAATACACCATGGGCTTGATGACCACGTCCCCCAATTTGGGCGTGATCATTCCGCCCAGTATCGGCATGATTCTCTACAGCATGATCAGCAATGTATCCCTGGAAGGTCTTTTTATGACCGGATTTTTACCGGGACTGTTGATCATTCTGGGTGTTTGCGGTTATTCCTATTTAAAATTTCGCAAGCGAGAAGAAATTACGCGTCTGCCGGTTCCGACCTTTGGCGAAACCATTGCCGTCTTAAAGGAGTGTTTTTGGGCGCTCATGCTGCCGGTCATTATTTTTGGCGGTATTTTTTCCGGGGCTTTTACCGCCAACGAAGCTGCCGTGGTTGCCAGTGTATATGCCTTTGTGGTGGAGCTATTTATACATAAGTCTATCAAATTTAATCAAATCAAGGAGATTACCGTATCATCTGCAGTGACCTCGGCCACCCTGCTCATCATTGTCGCGGGTGCCACCTGCTTTGGTCGGTTGCTGACCCTGGAGAGTATTCCGGGTCGAATCACAGAAACCGTTCTGGCCGCTGTTCAATCCCCCATGGTATTTTTGTTTGCCATGAATGTCCTACTCCTGCTGGTGGGCATGTTCATGGATATTATTTCCGCTACCATGATCCTGGGCCCTGTATTCTTACCCATGCTGGGGGCTTTTGACATCAACTGGATGCATTTCGGGCTCATTATGACCGTTAATTTGGCCATCGGCTATTGCACGCCGCCCATGGGCGTCAGTCTATATATTACCGGTGCCATAGCCAACCGCAACCTAATTTACGTGTCCAAAGCCGTGATACCATTTATCCTCATCCAAATGGTTGTTCTGGGTATCATTACCTATATGCCGGATATGGTTTTGTGGCTGCCGCGGCTATTTGGTTATTTGGAATAAAGCGGCGGGCTTTGGCGGTCATTGCCATGCAGATTGCCGATTATCGTTGGACAAAAATTCAGCGACCATCATCAGAAGGTGGTCGCTGAGTTGCTTTATATCTGGATCGTAAAAAGAACGTTCCGATCAAAGACACCCGTAAGGGGCTTGGAGACGTATTTCTAAAACGCACCATAACTATAATGTAGATACAAAACAGCTTGACATGTTTTCGGGGATATGGCTATATTCTCGCAACTTAATCAGGAACGCTTAGATAAAATATTAATATAAATCAATTAGTTAAAATTGTTAACAGGGTGGCTGAGCAAAATTATGCCATGTTGGATATTCAATTAGGAGGCGAATAAATGGACTTTGGACTATCCAAAGAAATGGAAATGTTAAGAAAAGCCGTGCGGGAATTTGCAACCAAAAAAATAGCGCCCTATGCCGATCAGTGGGATGCCGAGCATTACTTTCCCTACAAAGAAGCCATCAAACCCATGGGTGAGCTGGGTTTTTTCGGGACGGTGATACCCGAAGCGTACGACGGCGACGACATGGGCTGGCTGGCAGCTGTAATTGTCACCGAGGAAATTGCGCGGGCATCGAGTTCGCTGCGAGTCCAGATCAACATGCAAACCCTGGGTTGCGCCTATACCATCCTGACCTACGGTAACGATGACGTGAAGGCCAAGTATATCCAGAAACTCGTCAATGCCGATTACATTGGGGGATTTGGCATTACCGAGCCAGATGCCGGATCCGATGTTATGGCCATGACATCTACGGCCGAAGATAAAGGTGATCACTGGCTGCTGAATGGTTCCAAAACGTGGATATCCAATGCCAATATTGCCGATGTCATTATTTACTATGCCTATACCGATGTTGCTAAAGGCTCCAAAGGTTTATCGGCCTTTGTGGTGGAGATGAAAAATTTCAACGGCATCAAGACCTCTAGCCTGGAAAAAATGGGATCGCATTCATCCCCAACCGGAGAAGTATTTTTGGACAACACCAAGGTTCCCAAAGAGAATATTTTGGGCAAGCCCGGCGATGGCGCCAAAATCGTTTTCGGTTCGCTGAATCAGACGCGCTTATCCGCAGCAGCCGGTGCTGTCGGGGTTTCACAGGCTTTCCTGGATGCGGCCACCAAGTATTGTAACGAACGGAAACAATTTGGCAAACCCATTGGGCAGTTCCAAATGAACCAGGACATGATTGCACAAATGGCCACGGAAATCGATGCGGCGCGATTGCTGGTTTACAAGGCTGCCTGGCGTAAGGACCAAGGCCAATTGAATAATGGACTCGACGTGGCCAAAGCCAAATATTTTGCGGGTGAGGTGGCCACCAAGTGCGCCAATTATGCCATGAAAATTCTGGGTGCCTATGGATATTCCACCGAGTACCCGGTGGCGCGGTTTTATAAAGACACGCCGACCTATTTTATCGTGGAAGGTTCGGCCAATATCTGCAAATGGATTGTGGCTTTGGATCAGTTGGGATACCGGAAGGCCAACCGATAATAATAAAATTTGCTGCAGCAGCGCTGCAGCAAATTTTATTAGGTAACGCGGCTTCCGGCTTCGCCCTCCGGGCTAGGCCGCGACAAGCCGCTGCAACCAACATTTTTACTTAGCGGTATAGGCTGAGGGAATTGCCTGGCGTTAGGAGGACAAAATATTTGGATAAAGACCTGGTCGAGAAAACCAAACGAATGGCCGCGCTGTATTTCAAGGATGTAAAGGGTGAACGGCCATTTGAACTGTGGCGGGCATTCGACAAAGATCTGGCCAAGGATCTGAGTTTGTTTATCACCGGGAGCATGTATGCCCGCGAAAAACTGCCCCACCCGACACGTCAGTTGGTAACGGTAGCGGCGCTCACAGTGTTGTCGCGTCCCGAAGAGCTCAAGCTACACATGGAGGCTGCCTTGAATGTGGGCTGTTCACCGGGTGAAATAGCCGAGACCATTTTTCAGACATTGGTTTACGGTGGGGTGCCATCGGCCAATACCGCCCTCAAAGTTTTACGGGAGGTATTGCAGGAAAAGGGACGGTGGCCGCTGGAAACGGAAGGCCCAGATTGAAATTACCATAAGCGGTTTTTATTTAATTTATATTCAGGATTCACACAACTAAAAAGGCTCCGAGGGGCCAAAGATTCCAGGGTTCAAGTGAACCATAGCCTAAACACTTAAAATCCTATCACTCGAATCCTTGACTCCTCGACTCCTTGAATCCTTTTGGAGTTAGAATAAATAAACGTATACCTGTTATCGATTGATTTTGAAAAACAATTAGAGGGAGTGGACCAATGAAACCTTATTTCGAAAAGATGCCTGAATTTGGGAAGGCCATTAGTCAGGGCCAAGTACTCAGCACCGAGGAAAATGTTCAACAAATAAAGGCAGTGGAAACAGAAATCAAGCAAGCGGTCGAAAAGGCGAAAACGGTCGGTTTTCCCGAGGAGAAAATCAATGCCAGAGGCCAGTTGACTGTTTGGCAACGCTTGGAATATCTGGTGGATCCCGGTACCTGGTGCCCCCTGCACACGCTCTACAATCCCGATGACAATGCCGAAGGGACCACCAATGTTTTTGATGGCCTGGGGAAGATATCCGGGAAGTGGGCTGTTATCATCGGTTTTGACAACAAGCTTTTGGCAGGCGCCTGGGTGCCCGGACAATATGAGAATATTCTGCGGGTAACCAACCTGTCTAAACGCCTCAATATACCCTTGGTCTGGTTGGTAAACTGCAGCGGCGTTAAATTGACCGAGCAGGAGAAGTTTTATGCCAATCGTCGCGGGGGCGGCACCACCTTTTTCCGGCATGCCGAACTGGAGCAGATGGGCATCCCGGTCCTGGCGGCCATCTACGGGACCAATCCGGCCGGCGGGGGATATCAAGGCATCAGCCCGACGATTCTTTTCGCTCATCAGAACTGCAATATTGCTGTGGGCGGGGGCGGAATTTTAAGCGGTATGTCTCCCAAAGGGTATTTTGACGAAGAGGGCGCCGAGCAGTTGATCAATGCCGCCAAACAATACAAGGTGACTCCCCCTGGTTCAACCAAAATCCATTATGATGAAACCGGATTCTTCCGCTATGTTTATGAGGAAGAAAAACAGGTCTTGGACGGCTTGAAAGATTACATGAAGGACATGCCGGCTTATAATCCCAAGTTTTTTCGCGTTGCCGCTCCTGCCGAACCCCGCTTTCCGGGCGAGGACTTATACCGCCTGATTCCATTTAATCAAAAACAAATGTATAGTTTCGATGAAGTCCTGGCACGCTTGGTGGACAACAGCGAACATATGGAGTTTAAACCCGATTATGGTCCGGAAATATATACCGGTATTGTTAAGATCGATGGCTTTCCGGTGGGCATTATTGGTAATCGTCAAGGCTTTTTGGGTATGGACTATCCTGAATATGCCGATTACCCTGGTATCGGTGGCAAACTTTACCGGCAGGGACTGATTAAGATGAATGAATTTGTAACCCTGTGCGGCCGGGACCGCTTGCCGATCGTCTGGTTTCAAGACACATCCGGAATCGATGTGGGGGATATCGCCGAAAAGGCTGAATTACTGGGCCTGGGACAAAGTCTGATCTACTCGATTCAACAGACTGACGTTCCCCAACTGCTGGTATTGTTGCGCAAAGGTACGGCCGCGGCCCACTATGTCATGGGCGGACCCACTGCCAATCGTCATAATGCCTTTACCTTGGGTATTGCGACGTCCGAGATTTACGTGATGCACGGGGAGACCGCGGCAGCCGCCAGCTTCTCTCGGCGTTTGGTCAAGGAGAAGGACGCCGGCCGAGACATAAAACCCGTTATCGACAAGATGAATCAGATGGCTCAGGAGTATTATGACTACTCCCGGCCGCTATATTGCGCCCAAAAAGGCTTCGTGGATGAGGTTGCACGCATGACAGATGTGCGTAACTATTTGGTGGCGTTTGCCGGTGCGGTTTATCAAAATCCGACGTCCATCTGCCCGCAGCATCAAATGTTGTTGCCACGGAGTATTCGCGGATAATTCCGAATACATATGCCGGTTCGTGAAAAACCGCAACTTCGACAAAAGAAAACCTCTCACTCATTTTATCCGCCTTCGCAGAATACCACGGGCTTGCCCGTGGATGAATGCCAAAAAAACAAGTTCATGCTACGGCGCGATGTCACCCCAAAGACAAGGCGGATAATCGCGGCGTCTTGTCTCGGCGTGGCTTGCAGAGCAAAGACGGAAGCCGAAGGCGAAGACGGATATTTCAATGGGACCACGGGTTTACCCGTGGGGATCCATTGGTGGGGGGTTTTTCACTTTTGAACATCGAATGTGGCATTCTTCCTATATGGATCCAAATATACGCATGTTCCCAAAGAACCAGTTAACGCCATATCGATATTAGATCCCGATCCCGATCCCGATTTCGATTTCGATTTCGATCCCGATTTCGAAATAAAATCGCTTGCGCGAATTTTAATAAGCAAAAAACCGGTTTGCTCACAAAAATCTAACATTTACTAAAGATGCGGAAAAAACGTTGTATATATGAATGGAAAAAGGTAATTATCCCCTATGCCCAAGGATATCCAAATCACCCTCGATCCGGCCCCCGGCAGTATGCTGTTACGTTATCGCGGCGATACCATTGAGTTTACGCTCAGAATCAACCAACCGATGCAGGGCCAGGCATTTTTGCGAACCAACCTGGGCAGGGGGAAAATAATCAGACAGCAGATCCGGGAGGCGGTAGAAAATAAAGTGCCGCCAAGTGGTCGTGACTGGTTTGATATTGCCATACCGGCAGTCGAATCTCAACTTTATCGTCTACGGCTACCCTTGATTGAAGTGGGGCATTTTGAAGCCAAGGCCCTGTTTATCCCGCAGGGCCAATCCGAAGCCCTTTGGGTCCCGGGTGTCAATATTGCCATCAACGTGGAGCCGGCCGATACCTGCTGTGCCAATATCATATACAATGCCTTTGTGCGTCAATTCGGCGCCAATAAAAGTGGCCGGGATCAGCCAGAAGACCATCGTCAGGCCATGGCACTGTTGGACGCTGAGGGATATCATGTGATTCCCCCATCCGGGACATTTCGGGACTTGATTCAAGAGCTCGATTTTATTGTGGGGGAACTCGGCTGTCGATATATCCAGCTCCTGCCGATTCATCCAACACCCACAACTTTTGGCCGTATGGGTCGCTTTGGGAGCCCCTATGCCGCTCTCAGTTTTACAGCAGTGGATCCGGCCCTGGCAGAATTTGACTCCCGGGCCACACCGCTGGAGCAGTTTCTCGAATTGGTCCAGGCTGTTCATGCCCGTAATGCCAAGGTGTTGCTGGATATTGCCATCAACCATACCGGGTGGGCGGCATCCTTACATGAAACCCATCCCCAGTGGTTGGTGCGCAGTGAGCAGGGAAACATCGAAGTCCCCGGTGCATGGGGAGTGCGATGGGAAGATCTAACCAAACTAAACTATCAGCACAGGGACCTTTGGTGCTATATGGCCGAAGTTTTTCTGACCTGGTGTCGCCGGGGGGTGGATGGATTTCGATGCGATGCCGGATATATGATCCCGGCCAGAGCCTGGCAATACATCATTGCGGTGGTGCGTGATGCCTTCCCGGATACCATCTTTTTTTTAGAAGGTCTGGGGGGCAAAATGTCCGTCACCCGGGAACTATTGGATAGCGCCAATTTTAACTGGGCATATTCAGAACTCTTCCAAAACCATAGCCGCCAGGACATCATTGCACAGGTGGAAGTGGCCCAGGAAATATCGCAGGGGTCGGGGTTGATGGTCCATTATGCCGAAACACATGACAATCGGCGGCTGGCCTCGCGGTCACAGACCTGGGCCCGGATGCGGACAGCCTTGTGTGCCCTGGCCTCGTTTCAGGGGGGATTCGGGTTTGCCAACGGCGTTGAATGGTTTGCCGACCAAAAAATCAATGTGCATGAATCAGCATCTTTGAACTGGGGATCCGAGCAAAATCAAGTGGACCGTATTCGGCGCCTGAGTCAGCTTCTAAAAGACCATCCTGCCTTTTGGGATCAAAGTCGAATCGAGGTTGTCGATCAAGAGTCGGACCAGGTCCTGGTCTTCCTGAGGCAACATTTACCGACCGGAAAAAAACTACTTATCGTGGTCAATTTGGATGATAGCCGGCCCCACCATGCTGTCTGGCCGAAAATGGGTCGATTCGAGTCACCCGATACCCGGGTGGATTTGTTGTCGGGCGAACGGGTGGCTGCGAATACACAAGCGGAAAATCATCACCTCGATCTACAACCGGGCCAGGTTCTTTGTATCAGTGCCGAACCGGACGGCAGCGCAGATATGACGGCTCAGTCTCATGAGCCCTTTGAGGTACCGGATCGGATTATCCGACAACGGCTAGGGCTTAAGGCATTGGAAATTCACCAAGCGTATCATCATTTTGAGGATATGGATGCGTGGGATTTGGATGCCGCCAGTATGCAGTTGGCGGATGATCCCGTGGATTTCTGCCGCCAGTTGAATCCACATAGCGGTGAATCACGGACCATCCAATGGGCGTGGCCCGAGGACAGCCGCCGGGAGGTCATGCTACCGCCACATCATTTTTTGTTTTTAAAATCGCCACATCCCTTTAAGGTAACGATCAGTTTTAAGCAGGAGATATGGGTATCTGAAACGTCACTACCATCGCAACACAATTATCATTGGGCCCTAATCAAACCGCTGCCGGCTTCTGACAGCATCCGCCATGTGGACTTGCGCCTGTCGGTCTATACAGCAGAAAAATGGCATCAGGTGGATGCGAATGTGATGCTACTGCCTAAATCTTCGCCGGACTTCAATTTGACCTATACGCGCCATGCCATCCATGCTTCCCAGCACCGGTTATTGATAAGCAACCAACGGGGTGCTGTCTGCTTTTTACCGCTTGCCTGGGGCCGGCAATATAGCCGCTACGACGCTGCCCTGGCAGCGAACTTTCATCCGCAATTGCCGGTTGACCGCTGGATTATGTTTGCACGGGTACGTGCCTGGGTCGTGTATCAAGATTACTCCCAATCCCTTGATATGGACTGTTTGACGACGTTTAACCTCAGCCAAACGCTTCAGGGTCAGTGGATTTTCCACGTGCCCACGGGTTGCGGAAGACATGTCATCCTGCGACTTGGGGCTCATCTACAAAAAAACGCCAATCAAATACAAATTGAAATCCACAGAGTCGCCGACGATGGGGAGCAGGGCCGGCTTTCGGATACAGAAGCCGTCGAGATCATTTTGCGCCCGGATATTGAAAACCGATCCTTTCATGCCAACACCAAAGCCTACCAGAACCTTGAGAATGTCTGGCCCCAGGCGGTTTCGTCTCAGAAAGATGGATTCAGATTTAAACCGGATGATTCGCATGGTTTGCAAATGGTCCAACCCGGGAGTGAGTTTATATCTGAACCGGAATGGCACTATATGATTCACCGGTCTGAGGATGCAGATCGGGGATTCGATCCCCATGGCGATCTGTTCAGCCCGGGTTATTTTAAGTTTCAGATCCAAGGCGGTGAACGAGTCTGTTTGCATGCCTGGGTCGGTGAACAAATTTTGCAAGCACCAATTGATCCGGATGCCAACGCACCTGTACACCAACAGGCAAGCAAGAACATGGATGGATCATCACACCCATCCATGAAGAAGATTTTGCTGGCCGCACTCCGCCAGTATATTGTGCGTCGGGGTGAGCAACAGACCGTCATTGCCGGGTATCCTTGGTTTCTGGATTGGGGCCGTGATGCCCTCATCGTCACGCGGGCCCTGATTGCCGCAGGAGACATCCCCGTGGCGCGCCAGGTGTTGGGGCTATTTGGCGGCTATGAAGAAGATGGCAGCCTGCCCAATATGCTTCAGGGAGGGCAAACTGCTAACCGGGATACGTCTGATGCCCCCTTGTGGTTTCTGGTCGCCAGCCGGGATTTACTGGAAAAAGAAGGCGATCATTCCTGGTTGGCGCATCGGTATGGGCAGCGTCGTATCAAAGAGATCATCCTGTCCATTGCCGAGGCCTATATTCGTGGAACCACCCATGGTATTTACATGGATCCAGCATCGGGTTTGATCTTTAGTCCATCTCACTATACCTGGATGGATACCAATCACCCGGCCGGTACACCCCGTGAAGGCTATGCCATTGAAATCCAGGCCTTATGGTACGCAGCCTTACAATTGCTTGCGCATATCGATGCCGAAACAGGACGCTGGGCTGAGTTGGCCGACCAGGTACGAACTTCGATCGCGGCGTTTTTCTGGTTGCCGGCGGAGGGTTATTTAGCTGACTGCCTATACGCAAGCGCGGGGATGCCGGCACGGGAGGCAGAGCCTGATGATGCCCTGCGTCCGAATCAGCTGTTGGCAGTGACCCTAGACGCATTTACCAATCCATCGCAATGCCAAGCACTGTTGGAATCCTGCCAGGTTTTGCTCATACCCGGGGCAATTCGAAGCCTGGCCGACCGCCCCCTCAGGCGTCCTTTGGAAATTTTTCATCATGGACAGCGATTACGTGATCCCCATGCACCCTATCAAGGTCGCTATGAAGGCGATGAAGACACCCAGCGCAAACCGGCATATCACAATGGCACAGCCTGGACTTGGCCTTTTCCGTCCTTTTGTGAAGCGTGGGCCAAGGTATTTGGTCCCCCAGCAATCCAGACGGCCATGGCCTGGTTGCACAGCATCACCGAACTGCTCCAGGCGGGCTGCGTCGGTCACATCCCTGAGATTTTAGACGGCGACATACCCCACCAGCAGCGCGGATGCCCGGCTCAGGCCTGGGGGGTCAGTGAGGCTTTACGGGTATGGCTGAAGTTAGAACGGGATTTAGAAGACCATGACCGCTAGAATTTGGATCTTCGGAATATTTACAAGCAAACCGGCAATACACCTGCGCTGAATCCGGAGTATCCATAAAATTATACAAGAAAGTGCTATTTCTTGTGACCTTGTGGATTATGTATTATAGTGATTGACATCGTGAAATTGCGATTCGAGTGAAAATTTAGTCTGTTATAGAACAGAATTATGACAACTGGTCTATCATGTCGCATCAGCAAAAAAAAAGGACCTGTGATGAAACATCTTCAAATGTATCAAGTCTTTCCGTCGGTTCCCGAACCGTTAAAATTTCTAGAAGTTCTGTCCCGAAACATGTGGTGGTGTTGGCACCTGGATGCCATAGAGTTATTTCGACGTATCAACCCGCATCTGTGGCGCCAAGCCGGGCGCAACCCCATCTTGTTTTCAACCATGATTGCACCCAATCGTCTGTTGGAACTGGCAGCAGATGAAGGCTATCTCGCTCATATGGCGCGGGTCAAAGAGAAATTCGAAAGTGAAACCGGGATTGTTGCAAACCACTCGGCCGCATCCACCACCCCGCCGGGGACCATTGCTTATTTTTCGATGGAATTCGGAATTCACGAAAGTTTACCCTTGTTTGCGGGCGGGCTGGGGGTGTTGGCCGGAGATCACTTAAAGGCCGCATCGGATCTATCCGTTCCGCTGGTAGCTGTGGGCCTCCTCTATCACCAGGGGTATTTCCATCAATTTTTAAATGATGATGGCTGGCAACAAGAGGAATATCCGGATACCGATTTTTTCCACTTACCGCTCCGACGTGCAAAAGACCAATTTGGAAACCAGGCTGCCATTACACTGAAAGGACCCAAGGGACCGATTCATGCCGTTGTCTGGACGCTGCAGGTCGGGCGAATTCCACTTTATTTATTGGATACCAACATTCCGGAAAATACAGATGAAAATCGTGCGATCACCCGTCGGCTTTATGCCGGCGATCCCCGGCAACGGTTGGAACAGGAAATTTTATTGGGTATCGGTGGTCTGCGGGCCCTGGACGTCATGGGTATCCAACCCAAGATTTGCCATATGAATGAAGGTCACTCGGCATTTTGTAGCCTGGAACGTTTGTGCCAGATTAAGGGCCGATATGAAATCGATCTGGAAACTGCATTGGAGATCGTGCCCCGCGGAACAATATTTACGACGCATACGCCGGTGGCAGCCGGGCATGATGAATTTTCCCGAGACATGGTTCGGCCTTATGTTGAAGATATGCAGGAATGTCTGGGTATCGATGCGGATCAAATCATCTCGTGGGGACAACCGGGTGAAGGAAAATCGGATCAGCCATTATCCATGTTTGTCCTCGGACTGCGCATGTCCCAGTATCATAATGGCGTCAGCCAATTGCATGGTCATGTTGCCCGGCGCATGTGGTCACACGTATGGCCGGGTTGGCCCCAGGACGAAGTTCCCATTTCGCACGTAACCAACGGTATCCACATACCATCCTGGATTTCGATTGAAAACGCAACGTTGTTCGGACGGTATTTAACGCCTGATTGGTATCTGCATACCGGTACCAATGGCTTGTCACAGATGATCGACCAAATCTATGATGAGGAGTTGTGGCAGGCCCGTCGTATGAGTCGTGCCCGGCTGATACGGTTCTGCCGGGAACGCATGATCAAACAGTTCGGTCGTCGGAATGCGCCCCAAGCCGCCATGCGGGCGGCTGAGAGCGTCCTGGAACCCGAAGTGCTGACCATCGGTTTTGCGCGTCGTTTTGCTGCCTATAAGCGTGCAACCCTTCTGCTAAAAGATCCGGATCGGTTTAAAAGAATAATCAACCACCCGGACCGCCCGGTGCAGATTATTTTTGCGGGGAAAGCCCATCCCAAGGACGGTGAGGGCAAAGAAATAATCCGGCAATTGATTGCATTCGCTCGCGAGCAGGATATCAGACATCGGATCATATTTCTGGAGAACTATGACATCAACGTAACCCGCACCCTGGTTCAGGGGGTCGATATCTGGCTTAACACACCCCGACGTCCTTTGGAAGCCTGCGGTACCTCCGGCATGAAAGCTGCCATCAACGGCGTACTGAATCTCAGTGTTCTGGATGGCTGGTGGTGCGAAGGCTATCGGGAAGACCGCGGCTGGGCTATCGGCAACGGCGAGGAATACGACGATCCCGGGTATCAGGACATGGTGGACAGCTATGCGCTCTACAATATATTGGAGAACGATGTTATTCCGCTTTTTTATGATCGCAAAAACGGCGAAACGCCCGAAAAATGGACGCGCATGATGAAGGCCTCCATGAAAATGGCCTTGGATCATTATTGCACCCACCGCATGGTCAGGGAATACGATAGTCAGTTTTATCAGCCGGCCTTGGCGGGCTATGACCGCATAACAGAAAAGGGAGCCGATGCTGCCAAAAAACTGCTCTCACAGCGCAGGCGGCTTATAAAAAAATGGGGTGATATTCATCTGAAGGCACCCGTCCGCGAGAACAACGGCAGCTTTCGAATTGGGGATTCATTTCGTGTCACCGCCGACGTGACCTTGGGTGAACTTCGCCCGGAAGAGGTATTGGTGGAACTGTATTACGGTAAAATGCGGTCGCTGGATACGCTCACGTCCGGTAACACCCAAATAATGGATGTGGCCGAAGATTTGGGTCGGGGAACCTATCGATATGCCTGCCTGCTCCCGTGTGAAGCTTCAGGTCGTTTTGGTTTTACGGTACGGGTCAGCCCCACAGGGGACTCATTTCTGCGATTTACGCCGGGTCTGATTTCTTGGGCATAAGAAAGGGTTCAAGGGTTCGGTGGTTGATACGGACAGCCTTAAGCAGTGAGCATTTAGCTATAAGCTGCTTATTGCTGGTCGCTTATAGCTAAATGCGGTATTCATTTATCCACTCACTATGACAATCAGGGGTGAGTTCTGATGCCCACAAATGGTGAAAAATCTTCTCCGCGCGTGCTCATCGTGACGCCTGAAGTTACCTACCTGCCGGATCGTATGGGAAGTCTGTCCAATTATTTGACAGCCAAAGCCGGTGGTTTGGCCGATGTCTCGGCAGCCCTTATTAGCGCTTTGTTTGAGCAAGGTGTCGATGTGCATGTAGCCCTGCCGGATTACCGCGCGATCTTTGCCGATCGGCTGGCACCGTTTCTTCGGAAAGAACAACGCACGATCCGACGGGTCATGCCCGATGACCGCGTGCATTTGGCTCAAGACCGGGCATTCTATTACTTAAATCGCGTTTATTCCAATTATGGTGGTGAGAATACCAAACTCTCACTCGCTTTCCAACGCGAGGTCATCAATCATGTTATTCCGCAAGTCGAACCCGACCTGATTCATTGCAATGACTGGATGACCGGATTGATCCCGGCCATGGCACGCCAAATGGGAGTGCCGTGTCTTTTTACGATTCATAACATCCACACGGTTAAGAGCACCTTAGCGCATATTGAAGATCGGGGGATTGATGCAGCCTACTTCTGGCATCATCTGTTCTATGAGAAAGTGCCTTACGATTATGAGGGTTCCTGGGCGCACAATCCTGTCGATTTTCTTGTCAGTGGCGTGTTTGCGGCGCATTTCGTCAATACGGTCAGTCCAACTTTTTTACAGGAGATTGTTGATGGCCGGCATGATTTCGTGGCTGAGAATTTAAAATGGGAACTGGCCAACAAAGTTGCAGCCAATTGTGCTGTGGGAATTTTAAATGCACCTGATCCGGTTTTCAGTCCTGAGTCCGATGAATTCCTCTTTCACCGCTATACCTATTCAGATCCCGTCATCGCCAAACAGGAAAATAAGCTGGAGCTGCAGATAATGCTGGGTTTGCTGGAGGACCCGGGGGCTCCCCTTTTTTTCTGGCCGTCACGATTGGATCCAATCCAAAAGGGCTGCCAGCTACTGGCGGAAATTCTCTACCAGGTGATTTCCACCTACTGGGATCAGAATTTGCAGATGATATTTGTTGCCAATGGCGACTATCAGAGGGTGTTTCGGGATATTATCTCGTTTCATAACTTGCATCAGCGCGTGGCCGTCTGTGATTTTAGCGAACGCTTAGAGCACCAAGCTTTTGCAGCTTCAGATTTTATATTGATGCCTTCACGCTTTGAGCCCTGTGGTTTGCCCCAGATGATTGCCCCGATTTACGGTTCTTTGCCCGTGGTTCACGATACGGGTGGCCTCCACGACACGATTGACCACCTGGATGTCGATGCCAATACAGGCAATGGCTTTGTTTTTGAGACCTATGATGCCAACGGGCTCCGATGGGCGATTGATCAGGCCATGCACTATTATCGACGGCCCAAGGATCAAAAGACAGCCCAGGTAAAGCGCATCATGCGGTCCAGCATCGAAACCTTCAACCATGCGGTAACCGCCCAGCATTATATCAAGCTGTATGAGCGTATGCTGGATCGGCCCTTAATTGCGGCATCTCCCTATTGACAATGACAACGGCAAACCGCCATGATTTCCTGGACGAGGATGCATCGGTTTGTCTGGCCCTGTAGAATCGTTCCGGTGGCCAGGGCAAATTGGCGGCTGCATAAAAATGTGTTTTTGAAATGCAAGTTTGCCCTAAAATCACTTCCGAAATGGGCTCAATTTACCTTCCTTGTCGAACAGCTATTGTCATAAAGACCTATAATTATAGCAAATAAGTGGCTAGTTGTTACATAGATAAAACAACTATGTTTTTCGTGATATAAATCCACAAAAATTGAAGTTTTGGGTTTAAATTTGAAATGTCAACAGTGGCCATCCCTCGGATAGGGCCTTTTTTCTGAGGCGATGGGTGGGTTCAACCGCTGCCGGATGGCCGACGGTTTCCAGCATAGGGATATCGGAATGATGGTTGCCGTAGGCATAGGATTGATTGAGCTGGATCTGGTGTTGATGGGCCAATTTGCGGATGGCTTCGCTTTTGTGTTGGTGGATGCATATGGGTCCGTCTGTTGTGCCGCTTAACTGACCATCGGTGGCCATTTCTAAATCGGTGCAAAGCAGATGGTCAAATCCAAGATCTTTTATCACCGGTTCCAGCATATAACGTACCGAGGCAGAGACCAATACGAGGGTATGACCGGCAGATTGGTGCTTGCGGGTGTGGGCCAGAATGTTGGGTGCCAGATGCGGTTTCAGGTGACGATGGTAGAATTCCTCGGCCCCTGCCGCTAAGGGTTCGATGTTACGGTTTTTATAAAATGTCAACATGACCCGTGCCATTTGCCCGTCGGAAATCCAATCACGCTGATAAAAATAATTGCTTACGGCAACCTTAAGCAAAAAAGAAAATCTAATTTCCTTGTTTTGATACAGGTATTTGAAACCAACGCGACCGCTTTCAACCATGATTAGCGTTTTGTCAAAATCGAAAAAAGCACCGATATGGGGACCTGGTTGCATCGTGTTTATGGGGTTTGTTGGGTTCATCATCGTGCTGGAATGCTAGGATGCCATGAGGCTGGGAAGCTGCTAACGGCTGTCAGCTATTGGCAGCCTTATAGCATCCCAGCATCCTAGCTTCCCAGCTTAAATTTGCTCAAGAGTTCCGGTACAATGGTTTTGGCTAAAGTAGGTAATATAATCCTATATCCATTGAACATCATCAATGATATTCTCCAAATTCCTTAACCGCTTCAAACATGCTAATACAATTATCAGGATCAACACCCGGGTGAAGGGTATTGGAAGAGCAGATAATCAAACCACCGCCTTTACCTGCATCGTGTATGGCTTGACGTACAGTCTCTCGAACTTGCTCCGGGGTACCTTTTGGCAAAAGTTCTTGGCAATCGATATTGCCGAGAAGACACAGCCGATCACCGCAATAGGTCTTTACCTTTTTCAATTGCATATCGGCCTGAGGCTCCAAGGGATTGAGCCCGTCATAGCCCGCTTCTAAAAGCTGATCGATGATGGGCCACAGGTTTCCGTCACTATGCCGAATTACCTTCAATCCTTTTTGATGGGCCCGGTCTACCAATCTCCGGTTGTAAGGCAATATGAATTCGCAAAAATGATCCGGTGAAATCAAGGTGGTGTTTTTATCCGCGATATCATCCTCAACGATCAAGACATCCAAACCTGCGGTTACCAGCATATCGAGTTGGATGAGATTGTATTCAGTCACTATTTCAGCAACCCGATGTAAAAAAGGAGGATTGTCAAACAAATTCATCATATAGTTTTCCATTCCCAGCAACCGCCAGCTACGCACGAAAACACCCCGCATCATCCAAAAAATAGCCTTCTGATCCCTGAATCGATCTCGCATTAAATCGAGAGCAAACAGCTGTTCTCGCGCCGGTATTGGTGGTTTGTAATTAAGCAGATCAGCCTCGGATTGGATCGGATGCTGGCACGGAACGGGGATACCATGGGGACTGCGCGCAAATCCAACACCCCAGTCATCCACCAGCTCGGTCAGGTCGGAAAACTCAGTACCAGGACCGAGTGGCAGGCATGTATATCCATCCACACCATACGTCTCTAACACCAGAAAAAGGGTTTCGATGAGTTTAATTTTTTCGGCATCATTCATCTGGTGCAGCATTTTACCCAGGGGCAATCCCGCTGTCAGGTATTTACCGATCCCCATGATGGGCCCTTCATTAATGCCGTGAATAAATAGCGGCACGCGATCTGGCTCGGTAATGCGCAATGCTGCCAGAATACGTTCTTTTCCAGTCATGGCTCCTCCAATTCTGGGATTTACATCTCAGGGTAGGGTTCAATTATTCTACCAGAATATCTACCTCATCAACGGATTGACCATCATCGTTAGAATAAGCCGCACCAATCCAAAAAAGCAGTCCTGCCAGCAAGCCAAACAAGGACAGGGTTTTCAAGGCCGTACCAAGTTCATGGTGATCAGACACAAGCCCCACGAAAAAGAGTAGAACGGCAAAGGTGGCGTTCTTGGATGTTTTCATGGTAATGCGAGCATATCTATGCTATTTTGTTTGCAAAGGCAACCCTGTAGCAGGGTACGATAGAACCAATGGATAGCATTGCTATCAAGAATGCGGAAACTGTAATTTGTTGACCTTAGCGCTTGATATTACGACTGACCCGCCATGGGGGTTAAAGACTGTCGCTGGAATTAACCTGAAGCCGGAACGCGTAAGGAAAAAGAATGGTTGGCAGATGCTTATGCTGACTTTTTTCCTGACCATTATATGGACGGGCGCAGCCGGTGCCGCCACGGCGGTTTTGAATAACGGTCAAGAAATTGATATACCGGCGGAAAATCTTCAACGTATCAAGGATCGTCCTGGCATCTTTTTCTTTACCTATCCGCCCGAAAAAATATTTAAGCACAAAATCAAGGACTGGATCGTCATCAAGCTTTCGGATGAGGTGGGAGGCGGCTTTTTGGCCGGCACGCCCGAAAATATAAACCAGGCACTTGATACGGTAAATGCCGAGACCATACTCGGGTCGCCTGCCAGTCAATCAACGGTTTCCCAATCTGACCTTGGAAAAAATAAGTCCGATCCCATCGTCGAGATCGAAACCAGCTATGGATACCGACAGGACCGGCTCGACTGGAACATTGCCGGCAACCGCCAGGGTGAAAATCCCAACATCCTATCGGAATTGACATGGGAGGATCTGCTGATTCATGAAATGCGATTGGGCATCCGTACGACTGCAAACCACACCCTCTTTATAAGGGGATCGATCCACTACGGTGTGATTGTGGATGGTGAGAATCAGGACTCGGATTATGCCGCCGACGACCGCGAAATGGAGTTTTCACGCTCAAATAACAATGCCGATGAGGGCAGCACCCTGGATGGCTTGTTCGGTGTCGGAGTTAACCTTCGGCTTTGGTCTAAGTCGGTCAATCTCATACCCCAGGCAGGCTACTCCATTCACAAACAGAATCTAACCATGACAGACGGCTATCAAACCGTAACCTGGGCCGGCGGTCCGCCTTTGGGCTCATTTGATGGCCTCGACAGTACCTATGAAACCCAGTGGTGGGGGCCCTGGATCGGATTCGATTTGGCGGTGAATGTAAAAAAGTGGGCCTATCTGCCGCCGTTTTCCATCCGTGCCGGCTATGAATATCACTGGGCTGATTATTATGCCCAGGCGGACTGGAATCTGCGCGAAGATTTCAGGCATCCCAAAAGTTTTGAACATGAGGCCGATGGGACCGGATCGCTGATGCGTCTGGAATTGTGTGTTCACATTACAGACACATGGTCGTTAAGAGTCGGCTACGAGACTGAAGAATGGGCGGCTGAGGATGGTATTGACCGGGTATTTTTGGCAGACGGGACCACGATTTCAACGCGATTGAATGAGGTCAATTGGGAATCGACAACGGTCCAAATTGGTTTTATGTTTTGCTTTTAGACCCGTTGTCAAAATTTTGTTCCGAAATAAAACAAGCTATCGGTGGGCCGCTTTTCACCGGAGTTCGATCATGCGACTTTTTGATTCCATAAAGCAGAACGACCCAAAAGGACCATGGGTAAAGCCTGCTCCGGCGGTCGGCCCATTATTCGTTTTTGTAATTGGATGCATTTGCCTGTACTTACTGACGGCGTGTGCCCATGGGTCACCAAGAGATCCACAGACCAACCTGTTCGAGGATACGCTGCAGGTGTATCGAGGACCGTTAAATAGCCTCTCGGCGGTCCGGCGCGGTGTTTGCCCCATGCACCCATCCTGTTCGGAGTATGGTCGCCAAGCGGTTCGAAAACATGGTTTCTTGGTGGGTTGGGTCATGACCATGGATCGGCTGCTACGCTGTGGACGCAATGAAGTAACGCAAGTACAGCGCGTTTGGGTGGCCGGCGATTGGAAGTTTTATGACCCGGTTGATGCCAACGATAGCTGGTGGTATCCAGGCCCAGGCCAACACGATCCACATGGTTCTTTCACGCCTTAAGTTATTTTCATAATGGTTGACATCTTCGCTTTAATTTCCTTATTATGAATGATTATCCGCTGGGTATCGGGCGCCGCCGCATATAATAATCCAAGCCCACCTCAATCGCCTAAATGGCCAACCGATCTGAAGAAAAGGTGTGAATCAGATAAGCAATATTCGGTTCGCATGGTGCCGGAGGAGCTGTGATATGCTACATAAATTTGTCATAAAACGAAATGAACGGAAGCAAGAACTTCAAATCAAGGAATATGCAAATCTGGAACGAGAGCCCAAGCATGCGTGGCAGCAACCAGACATACGGTCATTTGCCCTCATCGGCCAGGAGACCTATGGCAAAACAGATGTAACGCGTGCCATTAAAAAGGGCCGGAGACATCTTGTTTCTGTATTGCGAACCCATAATATGTATCCCATCGGCATTTATGCCCATGAAATTGCATCATCCGTAATACAATTGTATGCCTCAAAAACAGAGCGCAAGGCTGAGTTGTCTTTTGATGACAAATCAATTTTTGATCATGATGTCGAATGACTGTTCGTGTGATTTCCAGAATCGATCTGATGGGAGGCTGGACCGGCTCGGTTGGATTGGCATATTGCTTTGATTGTCCGTAATTCAGCTTTCAGAAATCGGTCTAGGGAAGCACATGGCCTAAATGGGGTGCCTTTCCGAATTAAATGGAGAACAGGGTATGGGATGGTTAGGTAAAATCGTGGGTGGAACAATTGGATTTGCGTTGGGCGGGCCTTTGGGTGCTGTTGCCGGAGCAGCATTCGGACACGCGTTTGATCGCAGCGAGGATCGTCGTTTTGGGGAGACGCAACAACGGTTATCACCCAACGAGGAATCTCAATTTGCTTTTTTTATCGGCGCTTTTTCTATGCTGGCAAAACTATCAAAAGCCGATGGCCATGTATCCCAGGAAGAGGTATCATCCATTGAGCAGTTCATGTTATACGACCTCAAACTGAATCCCCAAAGCCAAGCTGTGGCCATGAATATCTTTCAAGCAGCGTTGAAATCACCTGGAACCTTTGAAGAATTTGCGATTCAATTCCATGAGCGTTTCCGGATGCAGCCCCAACTATTAGACGTCATGATCGACATTTTGTTGCGGGTATCCATGGCGGATGGGAACCTGGCTCAAAGTGAAGAGCGGATGATCCTATCAGCCAAAGCCATTTTTCATCTGAGTGACAGCCACTACAGCGCCATTACATCCCGCTATATCAAAGACGATGGAAAGCATTATGCTATTTTAGGTACCACAACAGCAGACAGCAATGAAACCATTAAAGCCAACTATCGTCGTTTGGTAAAAGAGTACCATCCTGATATGATTGCTTCAAAGGGCTTGCCCGAAGAATTTACCGAACTGGCAGAGGAAAAATTTCGCGAGATACAGGCGGCATATGATGTGGTGCGGAAGGAGAGGGGATTTTAATATTTCAAACAATTCGACCAATCATGGTCTGCGCGTCATGAATTCCTTCCAAATAAACCCGCTGAAATGTGTTTTTAATGCCAGGCCTATATTTTAATAATACTTTTATATAGTTAGACGTCAGGCCTTTAAGGTGCCCGGTATTTGGGTCCCGTGTGCTTTCCACCAGGATGTCCACTTCCGTTTGCAGGTGCTTGGTAAAAAAAGCCTGTCTTTTTGCCTGGCCTAAGCGTCGAATATCTCGGCAGCGTTGTTTAATGATATCCGCGGGTACTGTATCCGAATAGTGGCTGGCAGGTGTGCCGGCTCGGGGTGAAAAGGGGAATACATGCAGGTATGCGATGGGGAGGTCATCAATTAAAGCGCGCGTATTTTGGTAGGCGCTTTCGGTTTCTCCCGGGAATCCCAACATGACATCGACACCGATGGCAGCCTGCGGTAAGGACCGGTGGATGCTTTTGATGCACTGAATAAATCGCTGACGATTATAAGGTCGCCCCATACGTTTTAAAACCGTATCATCACCGCTTTGTAATGGAACGTGGACATGGCGACATATATGGCCTGGCCGATCAGATGCGTTTGCCATGATTTCAATCAATTCATCAGTAATTTCAAATGGCTCAATTGAACTCAGGCGAATTTGATCGATGATCTGTTGCGTGTGAAGTTGGGCCAGAAGCCGGGCAAAACCGGTCTTGGGTGTCAGGTCACGGCCATAAGATCCCAAATGGATTCCCGTCAGAACGGCTTCATGATATCCTGCGGCTTTGATCTGCTTTACAGCATTTATCACCTTTTTCTGCGGCATACTGCGTTGTCGGCCCCGGGCATAGGGGACGATGCAATAGGTGCAGAAAGCATTGCATCCATCCTGAATTTTAAGGAATGGTCTGGTACGGGTACCAGAAGACATGGGAAGGGCGAATGAATCCAGTGAAAATTCAAATCCGGACGAGCCCGCTTGGTGTTCACGATCCATTGCAGGAGAAATTCGTAATATCTGCGGTATGTGTTGTTTGTCAGCATGCCCCACCACATAATCGATCCCTTCGATTTTGCGGAGATTTTCAGAATCAGTTTGGGCCAAGCACCCGGTTACGACGACGGTTGCAGCGGGGTGGGCTCGGATTGCTTGGCGGATTGCCTGGCGTGATTGCATGGCCGCCTTGTGGGTGACCGTGCACGTATTTATAATACAAATGGTGACACCATCCGAGTCTGTCTCCCCAGATTTGTCGCTCATCTCAAGGCCGGCTTGAATTAATTGAACTGCGAGCATTTCGGATTCAAACTGGTTGACTTTACAGCCAAGCGTTTTGATTGTAAATAATCTTTTTTTAGCCATTATATCAAATAGATATTATAAAATAGTTAAAGTAATATATGATTTAAGAATTCCAGACACCCACAGGTTTAATCGCAGTCATATGCCACCGTGTTGGTAACGGATCGGGTCATCCCTATCGGTGTCGGTATCCAAATCAAAGCTGTTTTTTCCCTCCTATTCGATCCCGATCCCGATTTTGGGGCTCATCCGCCTGGGGTTCCCGTAAAATCCGAATTTACACGATCCAGCCCCCACCCAGCACCTCTGATCCCATGTAAAAAACCGCTGCCTGTCCGGGGGTAATCGCAGATTGCGGGGTTTCAAAGTGGACCCGGGCCTGATTTTTATTCAGAAGGGTTAGCTGTGAAGGTGCGGCCCGATGCCGATATCGAATACGGGTATCAACGTGCACGTTTTTAGGCGGCAGTTCGCGGATCCAACGGATATCCGACACCTCACAGGTATTTGCAAAAAGCGCCTGTTTGGGCCCCACAATCAGGCGATTTTCGGCGGCCTCAATGCGAATGACATAATAGGGTTCGGCGGCCGGTATATTAATGCCCCGCCGCTGGCCGATGGTATAGCGATGAAGCCCTTGATGTCGACCGATGACATCACCTTCTACTGATAGGATGGGGCCTTCCGAAGACCGAAAGCCGGGCTGTCTGGCCAAAAAATCAGCATAGCGTGTTTCCGGTATGAAGCAAACGTCCTGGCTTTCCAATGGGGTTAGCGGTGTCAGTCCCAGTTGACGGGCCAGCGTCAATGTCTCGGTTTTGGTGTAGGAACCCAACGGAAAACGCGTTAGCCCAAGCATGTTTTGGTTCATGCGGGCTAAAAAATAGGATTGGTCCTTGTTTGAATCCTTCGCCCGATAAAGATGGAATTTTGCCTGGTGGTCCTGCCGAATACGAGCATAATGGCCGGTGACCAATTGGGAGGCACCCATGGCTCGGGCCAGCGAAAGGCAGACACCGAATTTAATGATCGGGTTGCATCGCATACACGGGTTCGGCGTCTGACCCGCCTGATAAGATTTAATAAAATATTCAACAACCCTTTCTTGAAAGGCGCTACGAACATCCAATACCTCAACGGATATGCCCAACTGTTGTTCGAGCAGATGCGCTCTTTCCAGGGCGTTGGCCCGGGACAGATCGCTTGATTCATCTGAATGCGCCCGCCATCCCGAATATTGATGCCGGATATTTTCATAACCGGTGTAGAAATGGATGCCGAAAAGGGGCGTCCCTTGATTTTTAAGAATACCGGCGGTGACGAGTGAATCGACACCGCCACTGAGCAAAACAGCGGTATGTGTCATTCGAAAAAGATGGTATTGGTTGGGCGAATTTCCATGGCATGCGTCGGACAGGCAGGCACACACAGCTCACAGATACTGCATTTGGATTGCTTGAATTCAACTTTCATTTCGGGACGTTTGACAGATAACGCACCCGTGGGACACACGGCGGTACAGGCCCCACAATGGGTGCACTGCCGGGTTACACGCTTAACTTCCTGAGATGCATTCTGTACCTGAACCCCCATGTCTTTGAGATATTCAAGACCCTCGCTAAAATTTTTTTTGGGTCCGGTGAGTTCCATGACCATAACGCCCTCTCGCTGGGGCAGGATGGCGGCATTGAGAATATTGAAGGTGAGATCATGGTTTTTAACCAGATTGCAGACAATGGGCTTTTCAGCTACGGTTTTGGAGAATTTTAGTATTAAAATCTTGGAATACACGTTGGCCTCCAAGTTTGGTGCACTGGGAAATGCGTAATTTTACCTTTATTTTTTTGTAAAGTCAGCGTAAAGTATGCGCTGGCCCAAGAGCCAATTTTCATCCATTCCGATATATCTCCATCAACAAGTCGATGTCAAGGATACAATGAACCGTATCGCCTATCGCACAACAGGACTATTGGTGAAGGTTCTCGAAAACCTGTCACGGGCTCGCGTTTGCCTGCATGCCGCTGAAAATATCCCTCCCGGTAACAATATATTCGTGGTAAATCATTTTACCCGCATTGAAACCTTTGTATTGCCAACCCACCTTTTTCGCCTTACCCAAACGCCCATTTGGTCTTTAGCCGCGGCCGAATTTTTTCAAGGCGCCTTTGGTACCTATATGGACAACATCGGTGCTGTCTCCACCCGCAGCCCGGATCGGGATCTGTTGATTGTGAAAACCTTGCTAACGGGTGAAGCCATGTGGGTTATTTTTCCCGAAGGTCGCATGGTTAAGAACAAAAAGATCATTGAAAAAGGCCGCTTTATGATCTCCTATGCTGGCGGCAAGCACCCACCGCATACAGGTGCAGCCACCCTGGCCATGCGAACGGAATTTTACCGCCAGCGCCTTTTTGCGTTGAGCAAAACCAATCCCGAAGAAGCCCAACGTTTGTTGGCGCGTTTTCAAATTGATACGCTTTCTAACGTTTCCCGCCGAGGCACCCATTTGGTACCTGTCAACATTACCTATTATCCCGTGAGAGCCAGAGAAAACGCCATCAGTAATTTGGCCCAAAACCTGGTTGAAAATCTGTCTGACCGCTTGATTGAGGAGCTTATGACTGAGGGAAATATGATATTATCCGGGGTGGATATGGATATTCGTTTCGGAGACCCCATCGATATCGGCCCCTATTTACAAGATCCGGCCATCCAAAGGGATGTTCATTCAACCAGGGTCTTTCAGTTTGACGATATTCTGCCATCCAAGAAAAAAATGTATAAATCTGCGCTAAAAGCGATGCAGGCATATATGTCAGCGATTTACCATCTAACCACCGTGAATCATGACCATTTGTTTGCTTGCATGTTAAAATCGTATCCCTTCAGTCAAATCGGCGTCCTGGATTTGAAGCGACGGGTTTTTCTGGCGGCCACATCAGCCCTCGAAAACTTGAAAATCTATTATCACGATAGTCTTAAAGGCGATCAAACCCATCTGCTGGTGGATGACTGCTTTGGAAAATATCGGGATTTTATTTCGTTGGCCATCGAGCAAAAATATGTCCAACAAAAGCAGACCAAACTGCTAAAAACGAGCCCCATCGGCCATGTCATCAATTTTCACCTTGCCCGCATTCAGAATCTGATATCGGTCATCGCCAATGAGGTCGAGCCTTTGAATAGATTCCAACGTTTGGTGCGGCGCATCGCATGGCAACCGGCTTTTTTAATTCGCAAAAAGGTTGTTCAACGCCTTCTGAAAAAAGCCAAGGACGAATTCGCCCGCGATTATCAGCAATACTATATTGAAAACGAATCCAAGGAAATGTTTGTGGGCATGCCCATGTTATACAAGGTCCGATCACGACGGATCGGCATTGTACTCTCCCATGGCTATATGGCAGCACCCCTGGAGGTTCAAGGCCTGGCGCGCTACCTGCAAAAAAAAGGATATTGGGTATATACGCCGCGCCTAAAAGGTCATGGTACGTCACCCGAAGACCTGGCCCAGCGGAACTACCAGGACTGGCTTGCAGCCGTGGAGGAAGGATATGTACTGATGAGAAGCATTTGCGAGCAGGTGGTCCTCGGTGGGTTTTCCACCGGAGCTGGATTGGCGCTGCACCTGGCTGCGCGCGTAAAAGACCTGTCCGGTGTTTTTGCCATCGCCGCTCCGCTGCGCCTTCAAGATCTGGGGGCACGGTTTGCACCAACGCTGGATGTGTGGAACCGGTTAATGGACAAAATCGGGCAAGGCAAAGCGAAAAAGGAATTTGTCAACAACGCTCCTGAAAATCCACATATTAACTATTTGCGCAATCCCATCGCAGGTGTCAGCGAAATTGAAAAACTCATGGAATCATTGTATCCCATGTTAAGAGAAATCGAGATCCCAGCATTGGTTGTCCAGTCGCATAAAGATCCGGTTGTTAATCCAAAGGGTTCAGAAAAAATATTTAAGCGCTTGGGATCAATTGATAAAAAATATACTCTTTTCAATTTTGAGAGACATGGTATTCTCTTGGGTGATGGTGCCCAACGCGTTTACCAAACCATCGCGGAATTCATTCAGCACCTTAATAAATGAGTGTTGAGGCGTTTTCATGGGATGGTTACAGAGATATAATCCGTGACTTCAGCACCCGAACTCACGCATCCTAAGCTTGCATCATGCCTTCATACAGTTATCTTCTTGCCTTTTAGGTAAAGTATTCCCGCGCTAATGCCGATACTTAGGTTGAAGAAATTTTAAAGCACCATACGATTCGTTTTCACGTCTCGATTGAAGATTGCCTGAACCATATGAGGTTGAATCAATGAATGCAAAAACTCTTTTCACGATCATCGGCGCGCTGTTTGTTTTGTTCAGTTGGAACTTTTCGGCCCTGGCAGCCGATCGCACCCCGATTCGGATCGGGGCAACGGTCTCGCTGGAAGGACCTTACCAGGAGCCAAGCCTGATGATTCAAAAGGCGTATAGACTTTGGGAACACGAAATTAATCAAAAGGGTGGTTTGCTGGGGCGCAAGGTTGAGTTGTTGCTTTATAATGATAAGAGTCAAAAAGAGCGAACGCGGGCGTTATACCGGAAATTAATCCTGGCGGATGGTGTTGACTTTGTATTCTCTCCCTATGGAACCCCGCTTACGCTGGTCGCATCCGAAATTAGCGAAAAACATAATATGATCATGTTGGCCTGTGCGGCCTCCGGGGAAGCGATATGGGAAAGGGGCTATCGCTATGTTTTTGGCGTCTATGCGCTGGCAAATCGGTACTTTATTGGTTTGTTGGATATCATGGCTCGCCATGGCCATCAAACCGTGTCATTGATTTATAACCGGACTTCACCATTCAATGTGAGTGTTGCCCAAGGGGTTAAAAAATGGGCCAATCGGTTTAAAATCACTGTGGCCCAGGAGAAAAGTTACAACGATGGTCCCACGGAGCTGGCTGCAATAATATCGGATTTAAAAGCGGCCCAAGCCAGTCGACTGATCGTTTCAGCTTATCCTCCGGATTGCTATCGTATTTTAGATTTGATGCAGGTGGCAAATTATCACGCGCAGATTTTAGGTATGACCATTGCCCCGATCCACCCGGATTTCTGGAAAAACGCCCATGAAATGGCTCAAGGTGTTTTCGGACCGTCCCAATGGGAACCAAACGAGCGTATTCCCTTTCCGGGAACCAAGCAATTCGTTCAAGCCTTTAAAATGTTTACCGGGAAAACCCCATCCTACCATGCCGGTTCTGCTTATGCTGCTTGCCAGCTTTTTGATAAGGCAATCATTGAGACCCACTCGTTTGATAACGATATTATCCGGGATTACATTTCGGCCTCGGATACGGTAACCGTCATTGGCCGTTTCAAGGTGGACGCCTCCGGCAAACAGGTCGGACACAATCCGATTCTGATACAATGGCAGGATGGCAAGAAAGAGATTGTTTGGCCAACTAAAATGCAAACCGCACCACCACTATTATAGATAATATGGCATCACAAAGCGCGCACAAGCATCCGCGTCTGTATAAACGGATTGTCTTTCTGTTGCTGGTACCCGGTGTTATCGTCGGGATCACCATGGCTGGTTTTCTTACAAACTATCTTAGTGAACCCACCGAAAATTATTTGATAAAAAATTTTCAAGCCAATCTTCGCATCGCGGCAAAACTGGGGCTGGGTATTTGTGAAACACATTTTAACCAGCTCCTTGATATGCGACTCGAAGATAACATCGAAATGAATACGGCATTGAAAACTGAGGCCTTGGAGCAAATCAAAGGTATCAGCAGGCAGTTTCACAATATTCACACGATGGTTTTAAAAGAGAAAGTAAGCGTTTTGGCTATTTCTCTGCAAAATGGACCGCATACCTGGCGTTTACCGGACTATTCTGGTGACACAAATGCCGTTGTAAACACACGCATCGGCCCAAATAGCATTAAGGCACATATCCAATATTTTCCCTTTTGGGATTGGCATATTATTAGTTTTATGGATGAGACTGATTTTCGAGGTCCCATCGCCATGGCTCGCTTGGTGATATATTTAAGTACCATGGGGGTGCTCGTGGCTGTGTTTATCACGCTGGTGATTGTTTATCATTATTGGGTCAGAAAACCGCTAAACCGCCTCATCGAAGCAACCGAAGCTGTCTCCCACGGCGATTTAAAGCCAATCGAATCTGCGCCGGGGAATGAAATTGGTCAGTTGACCGGCTTTTTTAACAGTATGGTCGGCAGCTTAAAAAAGAAAACGGAAGAGGCAAATGAACTGATCAATCAACTCAAGGAGTCTGAAGCGCTTTACCGGGGCCTTGTGGAGCTGTCCCCGGAGGCAATTTTTGTTCAGCAGAATGGCGTCGTAAAGTATGTCAATCGCAGAGGCGCTAGAAGTTTTGGAGCCGCCGAGCCCCAAGAGATGATTGGAATGATGGTCATGGACTTGGTTCACCCGGATTTTCGGGAAATCGTTCGAAAACGTATTTCCAAAGCGTACGATGAGCAAACCACGGTGCCGGCCCAAGAATTTAAATGTCTGAAATTAGATAAGACCGCAATCGACGTGGTTGCATCCGGTACGTATCTGGAATATTCAGGCAAGCCAGCCATGCTCAGTGTGATCCGGGATATTACCCAACAAAAACGGGCTGAAAGGATTCTACGTGAGAGCGAAGAAAGACAAGCACGATCGAAAAAAATGGAATCGTTAGGGCTTTTGGCAGGTGGCGTTGCCCATGATCTGAATAATGTCCTTTCCGGAATTGTTAGCTATCCGGAGCTTATCTTGATGGATTTGCCCGAAGACAGTAAATTCAGGCAGTCAATCGAGACCATCCAGGAATCCGGCAAGCGGGCAGCAGCCATTGTTCGTGATTTGCTGACTGTGGCCCGGGGTGTGGCCACATCAAAAGAACCACTGAGCTTAAATGATCTTGTGAATGCCTATCTGGATTCACCAGAATTTCTTAAGCTCAAACAACTATTCCCCAACATTTCAGTTCACACGGATCTTGAGACCGGTTTGTTTAATGTTAACGGCTCGCTGGTGCATTATCGCAAAGTACTGATGAACCTGGTTTCAAATGCAGTGGAAGCTATTCAGGGTGATGGCAAACTTTGCATTAAGACTTTGAATCGCTATGTCGATAGGCCTTTAAGGGGATATGACGATGTAACCATCGGTGAATATGCAGTTTTGTCGGTTAGCGACAACGGTAGCGGGATTTCCCATGAAGACCTCAAACATATATTTGAGCCTTTTTATACCAAAAAGGTAATGGGGCGTAGTGGTACCGGTTTGGGATTGGCTATGGTATGGAATATTGTCCAGGATCACAAAGGCTACATTGATGTGCGTACCTGCCAGAATGGAACCACCTTTGAGCTCTACTTCCCCATAACCAGGGCTGATCTGCTTGAAAACAAATTGCCTGTATCAATTGAAGAATACAAGGGAAATGGTGAGACCATTCTGGTGGTGGATGATGTTGAAAGCCAACAAGAAATCGCCTGCCAGATGCTGCAGAAGCTGGGTTACGTCACAACTGCCGTGTCTAGTGGCGAGGAAGCTGTTGATTATTTACAGACCAGTTCAGTGGACCTGATTTTACTTGACATGATAATGGATCCAGGCATGAATGGTCGACAGACTTATGAATTAATACGGAATATTCATCCAAACCAGAAAGCCATCATTGTGAGTGGCTTTGCCCACACCGAGGATGTTAAAAAGACCCAGGAATCCGGAGCAGGGCAATATTTACGCAAACCGGTTTCTTTTGGGGAACTCGGCATTGCCGTCAAAACCGAGTTGGCCAGATAATCAGGGTTGCATTTTTATTCAGGTTTCGACACCATTAACATGGTAGCAGGATCGAGGACCAACTCAGGCATCTCGCTGTCGGCTGCCTGTCCTTTAATGATCCGCACATGAATATTTTTACCTTCCGGTTGCAGTTGGATCACCACGTCGAATAAGTCATCGATGGTTTCCAGCTGCGGTGGTGTGCCGTCGGCCTGGGTTTCCTCGTGGCGATGTGTTCGTACCGAAAACCAGACACATACGTTGTGGTCCTTGGCAAAGGCTTTTAACTGTTTTAAGGCAGTGGTTTCATCGGCCTCAAAGGGAAAGCCATCAATAACAATCATATCCGGAGAGAATATATTTTGGGCACCCAGATCGCTCATGCGTTCCGCCAATTTGGGAACACTGAAACCCTCGACCTTGAAGGTCATAATAAAGCGGTGTTTGAGGATGGATTCCCAAAGCTGACTGATCTGTTGCGGATTGTATTGTTGGGATAGGTTTTGAAAGACTTCCTGATACCAGAGGCCAACCTTGTTGACGGGATCGTTTAAACTGACATGCAGGACATTTTTTTCGCGCAGTAAGGTTTCCAAAGATAGCTGGACCATCAAAGCGGTCTTGCCGACACCGGCCCTGGCCAAGACAGCTCCAAAGCCACCTGCGGGCAGAATCGCCTGGTTTTGTGATCCCAATAATCTCAAGGGATTACGTAAAGCCAGATCATTTTTTAACATCAGAAAACTCCTCTCCTTAAGATTGATTATCTTGTTCGTGGCAGCAGGTTCACCCTGATTGAACTGCGGGCCAGTACCCCAATTGAAAGCTGGGATGTTATCGGTTTTCCCCATATGAATTTTCATTCTCTATTATGTAAGAACAGCATCGGATTATAGTGAAACGACGTTGCTTCATGCGTGACTGCTCGTGACAGAGCATGAAAATGGTTTAAGCAACGTTTTTCTTTTCTTCCTGAGACTTTTTAACCAACGTTTCGGCTATGGATTGGGGTACCTGCTTATATTCGCAAAATTCCATGGTGAATTGCGCTTTCCCCTGGGTGGCACTCCGCAAAACCGTGGAATAGCCGAACATATCCGCTAAAGGGACACGCGCTTCGATCACACAAATAGCGCCCTCATCCTGAGATCCGAGAATCATGCCGCGTCGCTGGTTAAGGGAGCCCATGACAGCACCCTGAAATTCGGTGGGCGTTTCTACCACGACTGTCATAATGGGCTCCTGAATAACGGGTGCAGATTTGGCATAGCCTTCTAAAAAAGCACCACGGGCGGCGGCCTGAAATGCCATTTCGGAGGAATCCACCGCGTGGGCGGCGCCGTCGTCGATTACGACACGGATACCGGTTACGGGAAGTTCCATTTTAGGCCCTTTTTCGAGGCAGGCGCGGAACCCTTTCTCACAAGCAGGAATATATTGGGTCGGGATGGCACCGCCGGTGATCCGGCTTTCGAATAGAAAATCCGCTTCAGCTGTCGGTTCTATAAAGCCGGCCACACGTCCAAATTGACCGGCGCCACCTGTTTGTTTTTTATGAACATAATTGAAAAGACCGCGCTTGGTGATGGTCTCCCGGTAAGCCACCCTGGGCATACCGGTTTCCACTTCGGCCTGGTATTCTCTGCGCATGCGTTCGATGTAGACGTCCAAATGCAGTTCACCCATTCCGGATATAATGGTTTCACCGGTTTCCGGGTTCAAATGGATTCTGAACGTGGGATCTTCCTTGGTGAAGCGATTCAGTGCCTTGGACATATTGTTTTGTGAGGTTTTATCCTGGGGTACAATGGCGAGCGAGATAACCGGTTCCGGGACGAACATGGATGTCATGCTGACGTGCATGTCCTTTTCGGTGAAGGTGTCGCCGGACGCACACTCCACACCAAAAAGGGCACCGATATGGCCGGCTGGAATGGCGTTAATTTCTTCCATTTGGTCGGCGTGCATACGGACCAGACGGCCGACCTTGACTTTTTTTCCGGATCGGGAATTAATCAGGGTGTTACCTTTGGCAACGGTGCCCTGATAGACACGAATATAGGTCAGTTGCCCATATTGGCCGTCCTCCAGCTTGAATGCCAGCGCGACCAGGGGTTTTTCCGGGTCGGATGCCAATGTCAGGGGGGCTTCATTTTGATTCATATCCAGGGCTTGATTTTCAATGTCAGCAGGGCAGGGCAATAGGTCGGTCACGGCATCCAGCAATGGCTGTACCCCTTTGTTTTTATAGGCCGATCCCATGAAAACAGGTGTCAGTTCGCGCGATAAGGTACCTAAACGGACTGCCTGGATGAGCAATTCGGCACTCACGTCGCCCTCCAACGCTGCTTCCATTAGTTCATCTGAAAACATGGAGGCCGCATCAATGAGGATCTCCCGTTTTTCTTCAGCCAGGGCTAGCAGATCTTCGGGGATGGGTGCTGTGCGGACAACTTCCCCTTTTTCGCCATCAAAATAGATGGCCTGCATGGTGATTAGATCCACCAGGCCATGCATGTTGGCTTCCAGGCCGATTGGAATCTGCAGGGCGACGGCATTGTGTCCCAATTTGGAACTGAGTTGATCAATGACTCGGAAGGGATTGGCACCGCTGCGATCGCATTTGTTGACAAAGGCGATACATGGAACTTTGTACCGTTTCATCTGTCGATCAACCGTAATCGATTGGGACTGGACTCCGCCGACGGCACACAAGACCAGTACGGCACCATCCAGAACGCGTAACGAGCGTTCCACCTCAATGGTGAAGTCCACATGTCCGGGCGTATCGATGATATTGATGTGGTGATCTCGCCATTGACAATAGGTGGCAGCAGAGGCGATGGTAATCCCACGCTCTCGTTCCAGCTCCATGGAATCCATGGTTGCACCAACCCCATCTTTGCCTTTTACGTCGTGAATGGCATGAATTCTATCCGTATAAAACAATATGCGTTCCGTCAGGGTCGTTTTACCCGAGTCAATATGCGCACTGATGCCGATATTCCGAACTTTTGTCAGATCCTGTTTCATTTTTTACGATCCTTAGTGAAATATGACGACCACCTAAAATAAACAAACAAAGCCATCCAAACTTAGGGATGGCTTCGGGGTGACCGATAAAAGTGTTGTAATATAGGGATGTCGACAGGGCTTGTCAACAGGGATCGTGAAAAAAATGAATTATGTGATGATCCAGAAAAATAGTATTGATACGGTCATGTACATCGATTATTAACTGAACCAAGTTTAAGTGAAATAGAGGGTTTTTCAGACAACCGTTGTCATCATAGCAACATGAGTCCAAAAACGATTTCATATAAGCAATTCTCTCAGCAGGGTCTCAAGGCGGCCTGGCCAATCTGTCTGGGTTATATACCCATCGGGTTGGCATTTGGCGTTTTGGCCCAGAAGGCTGGTATCTCCTGGATTCAAATTGCAGCTATGTCCGCCTTTGTTTTCGCCGGGAGCTCACAATTTATCGCCGTTTCCATGTTATCAGGCGGCGCCACTGCAATCGCGATCATTATCACCACCTTTTTTGTGAATTTACGGCATGTTCTCATGAGTTCATCTTTGTCTGTCTGGCTACAAAATGAAAATCGGACGAAGTTATCGTTTTTTGCCTTTGGCGTGACAGATGAAAGTTTTGCCGTCAATTATACCCGTTTCATAAAAGGTGATTGGGATTTACAACGGTCTCAGGTGGTGAATTTTACAGCTTATATGGCCTGGATCCTGAGTACGGTTGCAGGTGGGTTTTGCGGTCATTTAATTCCGGCCCACAGTTTCGGCATCGATTACGCGCTGATTGCCATGTTTATTTGTCTTTTAAGTCTGCAGCTTGCCAGCCGCCTGATTGTTCTGACCGCGGTGATCGCTGGTTTTGTCTCAACCGGTCTATCCCTATATATCCCGGGCAACACCCATGTAATCCTGGCCTCAATTTTTGCGGCTTCAGTGGGTGTCGGACTCGGTAAGTTCGGGTATTTTAGAAAAAAAACGGGTAGTGAACCGAAAGGACGTTAGCGATGCCCGAGGCGTATCTGAGTGTCGTTGTGACCATGGGCCTGGTAACCTACATACCTCGCTGGTTACCCCTATTTTTTCTGACAAAATATTCCCTGGCCGGATGGTTTAAAGAGTGGTTGGCCTTGATTCCAGCTGCCATTTTGAGTGCCCTGTTAATACCGGCATTGGTGACGGCGGGTGAACCCAAGCATTTGGCTTTCATGCGACCCGAGTTATGGGTGGCGATTCCCACATTTATCGTTGCAATCGTCAGCAAGTCTCTGGGAGGTACCGTCGTGGTTGGAATGGGACTTTACTGGATCGCTACTGTCATTTTATAGATGCTGCTCATAACTTTTTGAAATAGGTTAGATATTGAACATTCGTCTTTACTTGGGGCGATCCCTTAACAGCACATAGGTCGCTCCGGCACCACCATCGCATAATCTGGCACTGGCATAGGCGACAATCCATTTGCGCCAGGGGCCGCTGTTGATCCGCTTAATTACCGCAGTTTTGAGCACGGGCTCGGCCGGTGATGATAATCCCCTCCCATGCACGATCAGGATTGCTTTGCGCCGGCGGGTCAGGGCATATTTTAGGAAAGCATCCAACTGGTCCATGGCTTCTTCCGAACCGAGACCATGCAGGTCGATGAAATCCTGGATAGTGAATTTGCCTTGATGAAGACGCTCAAGGATGGCCGGGTTGATGAGTTCACCGGATCCTTCCACGTATTCAGCGGTCTGGGAAACGCGAAATCCCTGGCCGGTTTCCACCAAATGTTTCAGTTGACGATATGCTTCTTGATCCGGATTGGTTGGGGGACCGGTATTGCGGTGATCGGCGTTCTGTCTTTCAACCTGACGGGATTTTGGTAACCTTTTAACGCCCACCATGGCCTGCTGAAAGAGCGTGGCATCATCCAAGGATTGCTGGCCAGGTGCGTTTTTTGTCTCGGGTTGGGGCTGTTTGGGCACCTGATTGGCCCGGCGGGCCTCTTTCAGAAGCTTGTCCAGTTTTTCAAAAGGCCTGAACGTGTCGTCCCTGGGTTGTGGCGGCATACTGAATCCTTTTGAACGTCTAGCTAAGGTTTCACGGTATCCAAGTCCAGCATGGGGGTTTCCGCTGGTGGTCATTGACGCGCATCTTTTGTACTTAAAAACTGTAAGGCCTGCATTTTTGTGTGTCAATAACAGGTTAAGCCAGATTAAGACCAAATCGCACCCTGCCCTGGCAATGAAAATCAATTGTGAGCCAATCCCAGTCTTATTTCGGTCTTGTCTCAATTTTTTCAATGGTCTATGTTAAGGACACCAATCGGATGCCGGTTGGGGGGTATCGGGGTTTGGTCTGAAACCGAACATATTTTTCACATTCGATAAAATCAGAAAAAGCGCTTGGGCAGGTAATCACGATCAAACCGATGTTGGTAATGTCGTTTTGGATTGTCTGACTGGGTGCCACCTAGAGCTACCCATTTAAATACGCTTGAAGGAGTCGAGCCCATGGATTTGAATTCCCATTGTCCTGATAAAATGCTTTCAGCTGAAACAGCCATCGGTTTGATCAAACGGGGTAGCCGTGTATTTGTTGGAACGGGATGTGGTGAACCGCAGGAACTTATCCGTGCGATGGTGCAAGAGGACCAACTTCAGGACATCATGATATATCAGATGCTATCATATACGCTTTCCAAATATGTCGATGATCCTGCCTTCCTGCGGCGTTTTTCCTTGAAATTATTCTTCATTAGCCAGCACATGCGCAAAGCCGCTTTTGAGGGCAAGATTGATTATTTGCCCATGTACCTGTCCCAGATACCGCGTTTATTTGCCAGTCAGCGTATTGGTTTGGATGTGGCCCTGATTCAAGTGGGCCCGCCCGATAATTTTGGCTACTGTAGCCTGGGAGTATCCGTGGATATCACCCGATCGGGAATGGAGAATGCCAAGATGGTGATTGCTCAGGTCAATCCGCGCATGCCCAGGACTTGGGGCGACAGTTTCGTGCATGTGGATGAATTGGATTTTATGGTGTGGCATGAAGAACCGCTGGTGGACTCGGTACCCAACGTCAAAGATAATGATGTGGCCCAGCGAATTGGATTCTATGTGAACCAGCTGGTGGACGACGGTGCGACCCTTCAAATCGGTTTCGGTCAACTGCCCTATGCCATACTTGGCCATCTGATGGATAAAAAGGACTTGGGAATTCATACCCAGTTGATAACCGATGCCTTTATTCCCTTGTTTGAAAAACGCGTGATTACCAACAAGAAAAAGACCTTGCTACCGGGTCGGGTGGTGGCTTCACTTTGCATGGGGTCTGAAAAGATTTACCGCTACGTGGACAACAATCCCATGTTTTACTTCCGGTCATCGGAATTTGTGAACGATCCCACCGTCATCGCCAGAAATGACAATTTTGTATCACTCAGTTCAGCCCTGGAGGTCGATTTGACCGGGCAGGTTTGTTCGGATTCTACCGGATATTTATTTTATAGCGGCATTGGCGATCAAGTCGATTTTTTACGGGGTAGCGCCATGTCCAAGGGAGGCTTTTCGATTATCGCTCTGCCATCGACAGCTCAGGACGGTAATGTCAGTCGGATTGTGCCGCATCTCAGTGAGGGCGCCGGTGTGGCCACCACCCGCGGAGATGTCAATTTTATCATCACCGAATATGGTATCGCCGAATTGCAGGGCAGGGGGATCTACCAACGCGTTATGGAACTCACCCAGATAGCCCATCCCAAGTTTAGAGATGATTTGATCGCTGTGGCTAAAAAGAGGCATTATATTTTTGCCGATCAACTGCCGCCGGCCAGTGAAGACCTGCATTTCCTGGAAGATTACAAAAGTACGTTCACATTGCGCAATGGAAAGACGATCGAAGTTCGTCCTTTACTGCCATCGGATGAATTTGCCTATCGAAATTTTTTTTATTCCCTGCAAGAAGAAACCATCTATTTCCGGTTTTTCTACAAAATGAAGCTGTTTTCACACGAAGTGGTTCAAAAACAATGGGCCAGTGTGGACTACCGTAAAAATATGTCCTTGGTGGGTTTGGTTCAAAAAGGCGGACATAAGGAGGTCATGGCCATCGGTTCCTATGCGGATGATGGCGACCGCGCTGAGGTGGCCTTTGTTGTACGCGAAGATTTTCAAAAAATGGGTGTGGCCTCCCATTTTCTGGTAAAATTGGAAGCCATCGCCAGGCAAAATGATTACAAAGGATTTACGGCAACTGTTTTGAAAGAAAATGCCGCCATGCTGCGTGTTTTCAAGCGCCAATATCCCCATGCGCAAGTCAACATGGAAGGCGGCAGTGATATTACAGTCATCATGGACTTTGAATAGACTGACGCGGTTCTCTGTAAAGCTTACGTTCATTGAACCTCCTTTAACGACAACTTGGGCTGCATCGATACGCACAAAAAATTATATTTCACGATTCGATACGTATCCTTCAGGTCTTTCCTACCTGTCCGCTAACCCAATAATCCGCTGGGCCTTCACCTTTTATTTCTTGACATAATAAGACCTTACCTACTATATCTTGTAAGTTGTAAGGATGACCCACACAATATGCGGTATGGTGTCCCCAAATGTTGGATGCCGAATGGTCGGGCACTGCCAAACCGCAGCCCTGATAACTAATTTGTTAAAATATATTAGCTAGTTGATTGCTTGATTTGATCGCATAACTTCAGTGCTGTGATTTAAGCTGAACTTAAGTATGGAAACTTGCGATCGTCTGTAGAGGATGGGGTGAGGTCTTGACCTTTATGTGCACTCATATGCGTTTTGAATCAGCATACCCGAAACCCGGGGGTATTCACTCCCATTGGGTGGTTCCCATTTTTATTTTTTGTCTCCTGGTTCTAGCAAGCGCTGTCAGCGCAGAAGTTCGTCGGCCGTTTAGTACCCGGTTCGAGGCCAACGTACCTGGAGATATCTTTCTGATTGGAAATGCCTCCCTTAGAGCCGATCCGAATGATCCAGATGCTGCCAACAGCCAGAATGGTATTGGATCGCGTATTAACAATAACAATTTTAGTATGGTCAATGTGGATGTGGATATTGATGGAACCACCTTCAATTCCAGCAGTGCTGATTTCACCATTCCATCTGGCGGTGAGGTTCTGTGGGCAGGTCTCTACTGGGGAGCTGACGTCGAAAATGCCACTGCTTTCAACCCTCCCGATATCAACCTGAGAAATCGGGTGTTGCTGTCCATAGGCGGCGGCTACCAAACGATTGTTTCTGCCATTCCCTTGGATGCGGATGCCACCGGAATCCGATATCAAGGATTTGCCAATGTTACCAACCTGATTCAACTCCAGCCCGCCGGAAGTACGCGTACGTATACTGTCGCAAATATTCAGGCGGTGACAGGGACAGGACCCAGCCATTATGCCGGGTGGGCTCTCGTGATTGTATTGAGGGATCCTACTGAGAGCCTGCGGCACCTGCATGTTTTTGACGGTTTTGCGGTTGTGGCTGGATCGGATACGGTTAATACCACTGTCAGTGGTTTTCGCACATCGCCCAGCGGATCATTTGCCACCCATATCGGTATGGTGGCTTATGAAGGCGACCTTGGAACCAGCGGTGATATTTTTCAAGTTAACGGCGCTTCCATCTCAGATTCCATCAATCCGGCCAACAATATATTTAATAGTTCCATCACGCGGCTGGGATCTAGAATAACTAATAAAACACCAGATTACATTAACCAACTCGGATTTGATACCGATACGGTGGACATTCCCTACGCGTCTGGAATTATCCCGAATGGTGCCACAAGTGCCAATTTGACCTTTTCTACCAACGGTGACTGGTACTACCCGGGCGTATTGACTTTTGCCATCGATATCTATGAGCCCAACATTGAAGGCAACATAATCAAAACCATGACAGATCTCAACGGCGTCGTCTTGAACCCGGGCGATGTCATCACTTACACCATTACGGTTACCAATACGGGTAACGACGATGCCATCGATGTGGTGTTGCAGGATTCAATCCCGGCTTTCACCAACTATGTTCCCGGTAGTCTGCAGGTGGTTTCGGGCGCCAACGCCGGGTTTAAAACCGATGCCAGCGGCGATGATCAAGCAGATTACGATGGCGGCAATAACCAAGTGGTTTTCAGGCTGGGAACCGGAGCGGATGGGGTCAACGGCGGGACCTTGGCCTACACTGAATCTACGATGGTTAACTTTCAGGTTCAGGTCGACCCCACAATCCCAGACGGGTTTTCCATCGATAATATCGCGACAGTTGATTATGTGGCCTTTACCTCCAACGAAGCCAAATCGGCCAGCAGCAATACCATGTCGGCCGTTTATCTGGAAAATACGGATCTCGTATTGGATAAGACCGTAGATGTAGGCACGCCGGATGAGGGCGCGACCGTTACGTATACTATCAATGTGGTTAATAATGGTCCTGAGAACGGCACCAGCATCACCATCGAGGACCTGCTTCCGACAGGGGTCACCTATGTCTCGGATACCCCCAGTCAGGGAAGTTATGACAGCGGGACGGGCATCTGGACAGTTGGCGACTTGGCAAACGGCAGCGGTGCCACCCTATCCATTACCGCGACCGTGGATGGGGGCACCGCTGGCGCTACTATCACAAATACAGCCACGGTAACCGCCGTTGATCCGATTGATTTGATTCTATCCAATAACAGCGACAACATAGACATCGTAATCGGCGGGGGCGCCGATCTTGCGATAAGTAAAACGGTGAACAATCCAATAGCGAACGAATTGTCCACTATCACTTACACGTTAACGGCAAACAACAACGGCCCTGCGAATGCCAGCAATGCGACCCTGACCGATTTATTACCAGTGGGGATCAGTTATATCTCAAGTACCCGCAGCCAGGGTATTTACGATCAGGCCACCGGGCTTTGGACAATCGGTGATTTGGCCAATGGCACCAACGCCACGCTCACGATTACAGCCAGTGTAGATGCGGGCACTGGCGGCAGCACCATCACGAACACCGCCCATAGCCTGAGCGCTGATCAGGCTGATCCCAATCCGACCAACGACCAGGACAGTATTGATGTTACGGTGCCTTCCTCACTTCCGCCAGGCACGCCCCAATTAGATATCAACAAGGCTTCGGATGCCGCTGGTTTTGTGTCACCGGGTGATACGATCACCTATACCATCAACGTGACCAACACCGGCACTATGGCACTTACGGGTGTGGGCGTCACGGATTCTTTACCTGCGGGAACCGCATATATTACCAATAGCACCCAAGTGACTGCCCCCATATACACCAATGAAACCGTGCGCGACGAGTTCAACGCGACATCTTACGCTGGCAATAATGGAACCCAGAACTGGCGCAATGCATGGCAGGAACTGGGAGAGTCAAACGGTCCGGGTAGCGGCATTGTGGAGGCCGACACCACGCCGGCGGCGCTGGAAATTGGGGGTAGAAACATAGACATTACCGGTTACGGCGTTGTCAGGGCAGCCGACCTCAGTGGCGCCGTCTCCGCTACCCTCAGTTTTGATTATTGGCGCCGGCGAACGTCAAACCGCAGTGTGACAGTGGCTGTTTGGGACGATGATACCGGCAGTTGGGTCAATCTCAGATCATATCCAAACAGTGCCGCAACCCCGACGGTTCCCACAACCGAGACCTTCGATATTACCCCTTATATTTCGGCCAATACGCAGATCCGTTTTTTAGGATCGGGTTGGGCCTTTAATCGGAGCTACCTTTTCTTTGACAACGTCCAAATCACCTACACGTTGAGGGGGCCGCCCGTAACCAATCCCGGCGGTCCACCGCCCAACCTGGCCGGCGGCCAATTTTTGGGTGCAAGTGATCAGATGTCGGTCACCTTCCAGGTGGCGGTGAACGCACCTTTTGATGATCCAGACGGAACCGTTGATAACTTGTGTGTAGCCGACAGCGACCAGACCGGCAGCCAAAACAGTAACGCGGTGGTGGATCTGGTAGATATAGCGAGACCGGATATCCTATTGGTAAAATCAGTTCAAACCTTTTCGGATCCTTACAATGGGGAGAGCAATCCCAAGGCCATTCCCGGAGCAGTCGTATTATACACCATCGCCGTTTCCAATCAGGGGGGCGGCAGCACAGATGTGGACAGCCTGATAATAACCGACCCGATCCCGACATATACCTCCCTGTTCGTAGGTGATATCGATGGCCTTGGACCAGCTTCCGGTCCGGTTCTCTTTACAGATGGAGCGACACCGGATGAAAGTGGCCTTACTTACACTTTCATAAGCCTCGACAATGATGCCGATGATGTGGCGTTTTCAAATAACGGCGGCAGCACCTTCGTCTATGAGCCCCAACCAGATGCTCAAGGGTTTGATTCAAATGTGACCCACATTCAGATTAGCCCCAAGGGTACTTTCAACGGTACGAGTGGGGGAAATACGCCCAACTTTGAGATCAGAATAAAGATGGGGCTAGAGTAATGGTTGAGCTAAAAAATAACCATCCAAACGCAGACGCCGTGGAATCAAAGCCTTGCATGCAAAAGCAATCAATCACCTTCCTTAGGTGTCGATGTATGTACTATTTGCTTGTACTCATAGTCATTTGCCTGCCGACGCACCTGGCCCTGGCCCTGGGCACGCCTCCCGGTACCATCATATCGAGCCAAGCCGTTGTCAACTACATTGTGGAAGGGGACAGCTACACCCGAAATAGTAATGTTGTCATTAGCCGAGTAGAAGAAATAGTGGATGTCAGCGTCGTCTGGCAGGACGCTGCCCCTGTCAGCGTCAACCCCGGCGATGCCTCGCGGGTACTTACATTCAGGGTGACCAATATCGGTAATGGCACCGAAACCTTTGGTCTCAGCGTCGACAATACCATTGGTGCAGACGAGTATAATCCATCTTTTGTAAATATGGTCCTGGATACGAGTGGAAACGGTTTTTACGACCCCGGTGTCGATGAATTGTATGTCCCGACGGTGAACGATCCAGTCCTGGCGGCGGATGGTTCGACCATCGTGTTTGTTCTTGGCGATATCCCCGAGGGTGTCTCTGATGGCGATCGGGGGAACAGCCGGCTAAGGGCAACATCCGCAACCGGGACCGGTGCACCCGGATCGATTTTCGCCTTGCAGGGGGATGACAATACCGACGCTGTCATGGGCACATCCGGTGGCAGTGCCAATGCCACCGGTACCTATTTCGTTTCTGAGACCACGTTGTCGTTGGTCAAGTCGGCCTCGATTGCAGACCCCATGGGGGGAACAGAGCCGGTTACCGGAGCAGTAATTACCTATTCTATCACGATTACGGTCAGCGGTCCGGGAACGGCGGAAAGTATGATCATCACCGACGCCATCCCGGCCAATACAACCTACAGAGCCAGCAGCTTGACGCTTAATTCGGTATCCTTGACCGATGCGGTTGATACGGATGCCGGAGACGTGGACGGTTCGAATCCGGGTGCTATCACAGTTATGGCGGGCGATCTGAATTCGGTATCACCCGTACAGATAATTCGGTTTGACGTTATTATAAATTAAAAAAAGGAGGGAAAAAATGAAACGACAGATGTTTATCATGCTGTCCTTACTGCTGTTTACATGTGTGGGCAGCACAGCCTTATGGGCACAGCAAGGAGGTATCGTCGAACTCAATGCCGTCGCCGAGATGGAGAAAGAGGTGGTCAACAGTAAGGGGCAAAAAGAACTTATCCGGGTGCCGATTGCGCGGGCCGTTCCAGGTGACGAGGTCATCTACACGATTCATTACACCAATACGGGACAGGAGCCGGCGGATAATGTTGTCATTATCAATCCTGTTCCAGAGCACATGATTTATACGCCCGGTAGTGCCGCTGGTGCGGATACGGTTATCGTTTTCTCCGTTGATAATAGTGAAACCTACGATTTTCCCGAAAAACTGAGGGTCACGGGTACAGACGGCAATATCCGGCCAGCCAGAGCTTCAGACTACACCCACATTAAATGGACGCGCCAGAAGTCGTTGATGCCTGGAGAGAAAGGACATGTAAGTTTTCGGGCCCGTTTAAGGTAATGCTGGGAAATGAGAAATAAACTAATGGGAACAGTTAGCAAATCAACACGAACAATAAAAGCCTAAGCAAAGGAGAGAAAAATGAAACGTTTACCCTTAAACCTGAGTGCGAACACAATTAAAGGAGGAAACAAAATGAAAAAATTACAAAAAGGTGTTCTGCTGTGTCTGTTGTTTGTGGGTCTAATCGGTTTGGCTGCAAGCCAACCGGCCATGGCGGCCGGGACGGCCTCCGGTACCGTCATCACCAACAACGCCACCCTGGTCTACCAGGTTGGCGGTGTGCCTCAAACACCGGTCCAGGATGTCACCCCACCCCAATTCGTAGTGGACAACAAGGTGGACCTGGTTGTGGCCGAAGATACGGGCACTAGCGGCTATACCGATGTGAACCCCAATACAACCGACCAGGTACTCACATTCACGGTGTCCAATACGGGTAACACCGTACAGGATATTGCTCTGGCGGCAGCTCCGGGTGCGGACCCCCACGGTGGTGCGGACAATTTTGATGCCAGCGCGATAAGGGTTTTTGTGGAAGACGGCACCACACCTGGTTTTCAGACCCTGGAAGATACGGCAACCTATATCGACGAGTTAGCCCCCTGGGCGGCAGCCGGTGATGAGGTTACGGTCTATGTCCTGGCAAACATTGCCATATCACAGGCCAGTGGCGACATTGCCGCCTATACGCTTACGGCGACTGCTCGGGCAGGCGGTGGTGCCGGCAGTTTAGGCGGCCCGCTGACTCAGACCGCCGGTGCTGATACGCCTGGTGCGGTGGATATTGTCTTTGCAGATGGTGCCGGTGATACCGATGCTGCCAGGGATGCCGCGTTCTCGGATTCCGATGCCTACCGGGTGTTAGCGGCCCAGCTGACCATTGATAAATCGGCGACGGTGATACGCGATCCATTTAACCTGGCTGTATCCCCGAAACGCATTCCCGGCGCCTATGTCCAGTATATCATTACCATCAGTAATGCCGGTACTGCGACGGCCACGGCCACGATGACATCGATAACCGACACACTGGATGCTAACGTTGCCATTGATCCTGATCTCATCGATGCTGCTACGGGTGTTGCCGAAAGCGTCGCTGGTTCAGGCTTCAGGGTCGATCTCGTGGGTACTACGCGAGCGACCCAGGGTACCCCGCAGTATTTTACGACCACAAGTTCGGTTGATGGGATTGACCACGATGGTTCTGCTACCGGTGGTATTGTCAACGCGGACATGGCATTGGTGCTTCCTGCAGAGGCCGGTTATGCCGCTGGAGAACTGCAGGCAGGTGAGTCGGTCACATTGACCTTTAACGTCATTATCCAGTGATTTCTTTACTTGCCGGACAAGGTGCCTGGATGAAGGCGTCGCTGCTTTCCCGGGCACCATGGCAACATTTTATTTATATCAACCGCAGTATGACGGCTACAAGCTATCTCAAAATAATTAAAAGTCTCCTGACGGCATGGCAAAGCGGCTCAACATGCTCATATAAAATGTGGATGCTCTCCAATCTATTTGCCGAGTCCCATACCAGCGGGCCTAATCTTTATTTTGAGATAGGTTGTAATACGTCAACGGTTAGAACCAGGTGAAGAAGGGGCAAGGGCTGCATGGCAAGGGGTTGCCTGCATAGACAAATTATGGCGGCGGTACTGGGGATCATGCTTTTCCCCGCTCTGGCGTGGTGTCTCCCGCCGGGCATAGTGATCAGCAACACGACCCAGGCCACCTATAATCTGGGCGCCACAAGCGGTCTGATCTCACTGTCCAATACGGTGACGACCACGACCGTTGTTGTACGGACGCCGTCGACCTTGACGTTTCTGCAATATGCGCCCGCGGTCGCCAGTGCCGAACAGATATTCGTGTCGCCAAGCGCATACAGCACCACGGGAACCACTGCCGGCCCCTTCGAATCCCTTGCGCCGCCCGTTCCCAGTGGCAGCAGCACCCCCCTGGATCTCAACAGTCCGCTACCACTGGTTCCGGCCAGCGTCTATCACCAGGGAGATCCCATTTTTCTCCGACTCAGCGATCGCGATCAAAATTTAGACGCCTTGTTGGCCGAGACGGTGTTGGTGAGCATCAGCATCGCTTCTTTGGCAGATGTTGAACTTTTGCAATTAACCGAAACAGGTCCCAATACCGGCGTGTTTGTTGGTTATGTTCAGTCCGATTATGGTGTTTCGACAATAGAAAATAATGGCAGTTTCAGCGTGCAAGCCGGTAGCCAGATTGCGGCTAACTATCGTGACAGCAGTGACGGGAGCGATACAAGCAATGCCGCGGTTCTGGTGGACCCATACGGTCTTGTGTTCGACAGTGACACAGGTGAGCCTGTTGATGGCGCACTGGTGACACTGTTTGACACCGTGACGGATTCACCGGCAGTGGTTTTTGGCGAAGACGGTTTGAGCACTTTTCCGGCGACGGTTACATCCGGTGGTTCAGCCTTGGACAGTGATGGCAACACCTATGATTTTCCGGCGGGGGGGTTCCGCTTTCCATTTGTGGCCCCCGGCACCTATCGATTAGTCGTGTCTGCTGAAGGATATGAGGCCCCATCCGAAGTACTGACCCCCGATTTGCAGGCTTTGCCCGGTGGACCGTTTGCTATTGATGAACAGGGTTCACGCGCTGAACCCTTTAGCCTCAATCCCGGACCGGCACTGCATATCGATATCCCTGTCGACCTGGTGACAAGTACCCTCGCCCCCGGGGACACGCCGCCTTGGATTACCAAGTCCGTCAATCAGGATGTTGTTTCCCACGGTGATTTTATCCAGTACCGGTTAACGGTTGAAAATCCCAGCGCCAATATCATGAATGATGTGACCCTGATTGATGATCTTCCGGTTGGATTTCGCTATCAGAGCGACTCTTTAAGAATCGACGGGCAAAAATCCGACGACCCGGCCATCTCATCGGATGGGCGCACCCTCACCATCTCTTTGGGTAATTTAGCCGGCGACACGACGCGATCCCTTCGATATGTGGTGGAGGTCGCTGCCGGAGCCAAGCCAGGCAATGCCACCAACAGCGCGGTGGCCGTGACTGCCGGTGGTTTGAGCTCAAACACGGCGCGGGCGGGCGTGAAGGTGGTCGAGGAGCTGTTTCGGAGTCACAGCATTATCATGGGGCGGGTCATTCCAGGTGAGTGTCAAGACCCGACTAATGCGGCCGACGACGGCTTGGCAGGCGTGCGTATTTTTCTGGAGGACGGTACCTATGCCCTCACCGACAAGCGTGGCCTCTACCATTTCGAAGGTGTCCGACCGGGTGTCCACGTGGTCCAGCTGGATCTCGACAGCCTGCCGCAGCATTACGAAGTGCTTGCCTGCGAAGAGAACACGCGTTTTGCCGGTCGTCGTTTTTCGCAGTTTGTGGATCTGAAGGGCGGCACCTTATGGCGGGCCGATTTTTATGTGGGTTTAAAACCCGAGCTCAGAGATGATGTGAGCCTGGAAATCACGAGTGCATTGCAGGATGATAGGGTCACCTATGGGCTCAATTTGCAAGGCGGCGAGGTGCCGCTGCGAAATTTGCGCCTGACGATTATGCTGCCGGAGGGCAGTCTTTATGTTAGGGGCAGCAGCAGCTTGAATGGCGAAACGCTGCCGGACCCAATGCGAACCGAGAACCTGTTGACCTATCGCTTGGGCGATGTACCCGGTGAATGGGTGAAAACAGTGCAGCTCCAAACTCAAATCGAGTCTGATGGCGAAGACCGGGAACTGTTGACCAGGGGCATGCTTATATTCGATTCACCTTCGAAACTGAACCAGCAAACACCCCTGGTGGAGAATAGTTTAATCAGAAAACTGGATGAAAAACACGAGCCCCAAGCCGATAAGGTGTTGTTGTTGGTACCCGCAGAAAAGCGCATGCGTGAGACGGACTTTGTGACCTATCCGGATTTTGCTCCTTTGAGTTCCAAACTCAGCAAACGATATCAGGCCGAGATGGACACGCTGCTGGAGAAGGTGGGGAAACTGGATATCCACTCCGTGGAAGTGGTTGGACACAGTGATAGCAAACCGATCCGCGCACGTAGCCGGCATATTTATGGTGATAATTATGCCTTGTCACTGTCGCGAGCCAAAAGTGTGGGACAATACCTGGCAAACCGGTTGGGTATGGATATGGCTCAAATGACGATTCGAGGAATGGGTCCGGATGAGCCGATTGCCAGCAATGAAACGGCCGAGGGCCGAGCGCTGAACCGACGTGTCACCGTAAAAATATTGTCCGAGAAAGTGGTCCTGGATATCTGTTCGCCTAAGGCGGCAGATGGATCGGATCGTACCGGCGATCCGTTGTTGGATGCCCATGTGGATCAAAATGAAAAAGAGGGTTTGGAAAGACTGGTTAAGGAACTGTCACAGAACCACGTTACCGACCTGTTTATTACCTACGAAGTGGGACCACCCGGTACCCAAGGTGCTGGCGAGGTAAACGGCATTGGGACGGATGGCTCCCAAATTGTCCCCACCGACAGGGCGCGCAGCGTGGCAAGCTATTTGGCCGCAGCCCTGCATCTGGATCCATCTCAGGTGATCATGGTGCCCAAAAGCCCGCAGGAACTCACCAATCAAGGTGAAGATCCCGCTGCCGTGGTCTGGAATTGTCCGGTCGAGGTACGTGTACTGAGCCGTAAAATCAATCGCAGCACCGCGTTGAAACTTCAAAAAACTACGGATAAGACGGTTGTTGAAACAAAAGGCCTGCGCCCCGGTGAAACCTGGGCGCCTGCTACGGTTGAAACCCTGGATCCTCAGACCAAGTTAGACGGCGAAAAGAGCTGGTTGGAAACGGCTGATCCGAGCCTGGAATGGCTGTGGCCGGGACCGGAATATTCGGCCCCGATACCCTCCCTCAAATTTGCCATCAAGCATGATCCCGGCCACACCCTGACACTTTTCTTGAACGGTAACAAGTTGGAATCACTTAACTACGAGGGGACGAAAAAAAACAGGACCGGTACCGTGGCGGTTAGCCGCTGGGCAGGCGTGGATCTGCAAGAGGGGGACAATCTTTTTGATTGCATCGTTCATGATGCTGCGGGAAATCAAGTCGGCCAACTCAAACGGGTGGTCCATTATTCGGGACCGCCCGTTCATGTCGACGTTATTCCGGAACAATCAAATTTGATTGCCGGCGGCAAGGATCTGCCCGTAATTGCCATCCGTTTAACCGACCAGGACGGCTATCCCGTACGCGAAGGGATGATCGGGACTTTTACGGTGGCACCGCCCCATGCTGCCCAAGAAACCCTGGATGCGCTTCAGAAGAATCCGCTTTCGGGACTGGAAAAGCGCAAACCGCATTATATCGTGGGTAAAAATGGTGTGGCCCTTCTACGGCTTCAGTCCACCTCACCATCGGGTGAGGTGCGGCTGAGCGTATATCTGGCCGACGGCAAAGAGGCGGAGCTGCGGGTATGGCTAAAACCCGAAGTCAGAGATTGGATCCTGGTGGGACTGGCAGAAGGGACCATGGGGTACAACACGGTGAGCGGTCATATGGAGACTGCCGATACGGCTGGCATGGACGAAAATATCTATGACGATGGACGCATCGCGTTTTATGCCAAAGGACGTATCAAGGGCGACTGGCTCCTGACCATGGCATATGACAACAAAAAGGTGAACGATGAAACCGGACGCAGTCTATTCCAGACCATAGACCCTGATACCTATTACACCTTGTATGGAGATGAATCCCAGCAGAATTACGACGCACCGAGTTCAGAAAAACTTTATTTGAAAATTGAGCGCAATCAGTTTTATGCCCTTTTTGGGGATTATGACACCGGTCTCACGGTGACGGAGTTGTCGCGCTATAATCGGAGTTTAACCGGTTTTAAATCTGAAATGCAGGACACCCGTTTCCGCTACAATGTATTTGCCAGCGAGACCAACCAGGCCTTCGTAAAAGATGAGATCCGTGGTGACGGTACTTCCGGGCTCTATCACCTGTCACGCAAAAATATTGTTATGAATTCGGAAAAAATTGTTATGGAGACTCGGGATCGATTTCGAAGTGAGGTGGTTATTTCCACCCGATCGCTCACCCGTCATATGGACTACAACATCGATTATGACGATGGGACCCTGTTTTTCAAAGAACCCATTTTCAACCGCGATGAAGACCTGAACCCGATATATATTGTGGTTGACTATGAGTCTTATGACGCCAACGACAAAGAGCCTAGCTATGGCGGACGCGCTGCGGTAAAGCTGATGGGTGATGCTCTTGAAGTCGGTGCCTCCTATATTCATGAGGGAACCAAGGGTGCCGAGGCTGATTTGAAAGGCATGGATGCCAAGCTTAACCTGGGTGCCAATACCGAACTCAGCCTTGAGGTGGCCACCAGTGAAAGGACTGAAGACGATACCGAACTAAATGGCGATGCCTATCTGGTGGAGCTGAGCCATCGATCCGACAAATTTGACGGGCAACTGTATTTAAGGGAACAGGAAACAGGATTTGGCCTGGGACAGCAGAAAGCAAGTGAAGCTGGTACGCGCAAAATGGGGGCTGATGGTTCATATCGCTTGACCGATGATTTCAATGTTCAGGGTGAGGTATATCGTAATTACAATCTGGATACCGATGCCGAGCGAGATCTGGGTGAGCTAAACTTGAATTATACATTCGATTCCACCACGTTTCATACCGGACTACGGCATGCCGAAGACCGTTTTGCAGACGGAACCAGCAACAGCTCCGATCAAATTTTCGCGGGAATCAGTCAACGCATGCTCGATGATCGTCTCCTGCTGCGGCTTGATCGTGAACAGTCCCTGGGATCCAACGATGACAATCCTGATTTCCCAACCCGTACGGTTCTGGGGGCCGACTTTAAGCTGACCGATTCGGTTATCCTGTTCGGGGAGCAGGAGTACACCGAGGGCGAATATGCCGATACCCAGGGCACGCGTCTCGGTATGAATGTGACCCCCTGGTCAGGTGCTGAAGTAAACTCCTCGGTGGAGCAGCAATCGAATGAATACGGTCCGCGTACGTTTGCCAATCTTGGTCTCAGGCAGACGCTGAATTTCAATCAGAAATGGGCGATCGACGCTGGTCTCGATCACTCGCAAACGGTAGCGGAACAGGAGGATCCGCCTGACAGTGTCGCCAACGCTACTTCTGAAAACGCCCATGATTATACCGCCATATCCTTGGGATCGACCTATAGAGAGGAAAGCTGGTCATGGACTTCGCGAACCGAGTACCGCACCACTGAAACCGAAGACAAGTGGGGCATCACCACCGGCCTTTACAGTGCACCGGCAACGGATGTCGGCTTGTCTTCGGCCATACAGTTTTTTAGAACCGAGCCGGAAAGCGGGGCCGATACGACGGATGCGGATGTCCGCTTCGGGCTGGCATATCGTCCGGCCAAAACCCGCTGGATTATCCTCGATCGCCTGGACTTTAAAGTGGATGAGCGGGAAGACAGCGATAGCAACATCGAAAACTGGCGGGTGGTCAACAACATGAATATCAACTTTAAACCCAACCGGGAAACCCAAATTTCATTCCAGTATGGCCTGAAATATATCGGGAGCACGATTGATGATGATGAATACAGCGGATACACGGATCTAATGGGGTTGGAAGGGCGTTATGATCTTACCCCCAAATGGGATGTGGGGCTGGCAGCAAGCGTATTGCATTCCTGGGAATCCGATACATTTGACTACTCTTCCGGGGTCTCCATTGGCCATCATGTTGTCAAAAATGCATGGCTGAGCATCGGGTACAATTTCATAGGATTCAAGGATGAAGATTTTTCCGAGTCAAATTTTACTGCCCAAGGTCCCTTTATCCGGTTCCGTTTCAAGTTTGACCAACATTCCGTGCAGGCGGCTTTAAAGCGGTTTGTTGGCTATCATGAGGTTGGTGGCGGTGACGCCAATGATGAGTGATCCACCACGCTGCATGTAGCTGTTAGCGCCGGAATACCAAGTTCAAGTTTTGTGCCCCCCGTAATACTTTTCTGATTTGTCAGTATATTCCCGCCCAAGAATATATCCAACCTGGCTTTATACGAATTATCCTAAGACGATCGAACCGCCTTTTCACCTTCATTCCATTCACGAAAAAACTAAAGTTATGCCTCATGACAGCCGATGAATGCTTTAGGAAATAGCTGAATTGTTTTCACAACCCCAGATGACCCACTATCGATGTGGGGACAAAATTCAAGCCACGGACACGCGGAAGTCTTTTGAGCTAGGGATGAAACGGATGGTTATGTATCAGAGACCGAAAAATAAGAGCGGTCTAATGATTTTTGTAATATTGGTACTCAATCTGGTTGCTGCTAGTCTATTTGCTGCTGAATACAAGCGAAGCTATCACTTTGAACAGCCTGAAATAATAACACTTTCAGATGGAATGCAAATATTGGAGTTGTTGGGCACACGTCAAAAAGACGATATAGTCGGGGCACCGATTCTACCTGTGAAAACAGCGAACATATTTATTCCGGCAAATGAGGACGTTGTATCCATAGATATCGAATATGGAACATTACATAAAATAGAAGGATCGTATCAAATTCAGCATGTAACCACATCATACCCCCTTTCCTATCAGGGACACGTTGTTGTGGATGAACCTGCTGCGGCAATTTATGCAACCAACGGTTTCTATCCTTCCGATGTCCATAAAAGCAGGGGAATGCAATTCTTGCATGGTGTAAAAATTCTATTGGTGGACATCATGCCTGTTCGATATAATCCTTCAATGGGCCAGCTGAAATACTATGAAAACCTTAAGGTCAAGGTCAGCACAGCACAGCGTCAACGCTTAGAGCAGGCGATAACCTTTAAAAATTCAATTGAGAACAGAGACAGAGTTTTAGGTGCGATCGAAAATCAGGAAGATTTTTTAGATCATCACCCGGAAACTCAGCACGAAAAGTCCAAACGTTCTTTACCCATGGTTGATGGTCTTGCCTTTGAAGATACCCGTCAATACGTGGTTATTACCACCAGAGACTTGGCACCTGCATTTCAGACCCTAACAAGCCACAGGACCTCCTCTCAAGGTGGTGGGTATACGACCCATATATCATATATTGATGATATCGATGTTGGCTACGCGGGTATTGATTTAGCTGAAAAAATGCGAAATTTTATCAGAGACATGTATACAAACCATGGAACTCAGTATGTTTTACTGGGTGGTGATAGTGACGGTTCCCCCCAAAGCCAGGCCATACCGACAAGGTTGGTCTACGCTCAGTACCGTGATTTTAGCGATAGTCAAATCCCGAGTGATCTTTATTTTGGGTGTCTGGATGGGTCCTGGAATGGGGATGGGGATGCGTTTTGGGGTGAGTTAAATGATGGGGTTGATGGGGGTGATATTGACTGGTATTCAGAGGTGTATGTGGGACGTATACCAGCGGATGATGTTGCCGAAGCCTATAATCACATCAACAAGATAATTGCATTCGAGACCAGCAATTACGCCAGCAAGACCCTTCTTGTGGGAGAAGCGTTGGCAGATGCAACATGGGGTGGAGATCGATTGGACTGGGTTTACACTCACATGGGATTGACACCCAAAACCGAGTTATATGATCGCGATTGGGGAAATAGCAACTGGCCCATTTCCCAACTCATGGACTACATAAATTCCAATAAATACTATTGGATCAATAACTTAGGTCATTCAACCGTTGTTTATAACATGGGCTTGGATTATGATGATATTTTTTCTATGAAGAACGATAATTATATGTTCGTCTATGCACAGGGATGTTATTCCGGTTCAATCGACAGCCTTAATTCAGAAGGTGTTTTCGAATCTGCGGATTGTTTTGGGGAATCGATTACCAATCGCTATGCGGATGGCGGCGCATTTGCATATATCGGCAACTCTCGATATGGCTGGTATACACCAGGCAGCCATGTTGAAAGGGGCTCCAATCTTGCCCATAAAGAATTTGTAGAAGCGGTTTTTAGTGAGAACATTACAAAACTGGCAGAAGCCAATCAAATATCCAAGACCGATCTCCCCCTTAGTTCTGGATTGTACCGGTGGATCGCATTTGAAACCAACTTGATTGGCTGTCCGGCATCTGATCTGAGCACCCAGTATCCCTTAGATACTGACTGCAATGATTGTGGGGACGATGGAGATGCCCCCGGCGGTGGCGGTGACGATGGTGGTGGATGCTTTGTTGAGACGGTGAGATATTAATTGTTATGGACCTTGGTTCTTCACTTTGGAAAGAGACGATTATTGCTGGTGCTCGTGAACTTGGCATCCAGGTTCATCCGGACCAGGCAGAGCTGTTTGCGCGGCATGCACACATACTTGTTGAATGGAACCAGAAAATGAATTTAACCACCATTGTGGATCCCCTGGAAATGGGGATCAAACATTTTTTGGATGCGATTTTACCCATGGCCCACATCCAACCCCACAGCCGCCTTCTGGATGTCGGGTCCGGTGCCGGATTTCCGGGTATCGCCCTCAAAATCATGTTGCCGACGCTCCAGGTTACCCTGGTGGAAGCCACGCGCAAAAAAGTCAGTTTTCTGAAGCATGTTATACGCGAGCTTGGTTTGAATCAAATTGAAGCCATTCATTCCCGAATCGAAAATTTAGATCGGCGACGCACGGGTGAATTTGATGTGATTGTATCCCGGGCTTTCTCAGATTTGCCTACGTTTATCAAACTCACCCTTCCTTACCTGACAGGCAACGGGCAGTTGATCGCCTATAAAGCCAAGGGGTACGAAACTGAAATCCCAGATATTCATGAAATTTTCAACCGGCAGGCGGGTCAGCAGGAAACGTCATGGCCTGCTGCCGGTGTCCGCATAAAAATGTTACCGTTCACGCTGCCTGGGTTATGTATTCCCAGAAATTTAGTACTGTTACGATTCCAAAACAGGGTGCTTGAAATCTGACCCTTGAGGTAAAGTATGAGATAATTAGGGCATCCAATAACGGTAAAAAGGAGATTGCTCATGATGAAATACTTCACTAGCCGTTCAAAAAACAAACGTTTTTGGCTGATCCAAGGCCTGACCGGGTTGGTTTGTCTTTGCGTGGCAGGTTTTCTGATCAGCTGCGATGGCAACATGTTCGAAAGCATCTCAGATGATGATTCCTATGAGGCCAGGCTGGAAGAAGGATTGATGGCGCTGGATGACGAGGATTACGATAAGGCCGTTGATCTGTTCCTTGATTTACGCGATGACTATTCAAGCAAGGAAGAGGTATGTGTCTATCTGAGCAATGCCTATGCCGGGCTCACCGGGATCGATACCTTCAGTTTACTGGAAACCATCGATGACATGGACGACGTGGGCGATGAAGGCAATATCGACATGATCGGGCTCCTCTTGGGGGATGCCCGGGGCGAGATTAATGAGGACCAGGTGACGGACAAAGCCGCGCTCCTGTCCCTGGCAAAGGCGGCCATCGAAGACTGTATCGACGATCCGAATACGGATGAGATCGTGCAAGAAGGCCTGCTGGCACTGGGCGATGCCGCCCTGTTTATTGCGGACCTGGTCATGCGTGATCAAGATGTTGATACCGTGGTACTGACCGAGGATGGCCTGGATGAACTGTACGAGGGCGTCGACCCAATCGATTTTGACGACGACTTGACGCCCGGCGATGTCGATGAATTCAACGAAATCCTGGATGATATTGAAGCTGCGGTTGATACAATTGAGGAACTTGTGGGTGCGGATGATGAAAATGACCTGTCCGAATCCTTTGATGAGTTTCTTGAGGACCTGGATGGAAATGGGGATGGCGATGTGGCAATTTCGGAACTGGAAGACTACATAACAAACCTGTAGAAATAGCACGGAGGCCCATTGTGAAAAAGTTGAATGGTGTAAACAGCTTATGGACCCTTTCCGCCACCCTGTTTCTGCTGGTGACGGTAATGCATGTAAGCGCGGGAGAATACCCGACCCTGCATCGCGGTGTGCGGCCCCTGGGTATGGGGGGGGCTTTTACGGCTGTGGCCGATGATGAAAATGCGCTTTTTTATAATCCCGCCGGTTTATCGGAGATATCCACATTGCAGGTGGGTGTCTTTAATCCCCTGATTGAGTATTCCGAAAATACCAGGGATATGATCAGTGATGCCCAGGGCACCGATTTTGATGACACCGGCGAGGTCACCAATTTTTTGCGGGACTATGTGGGTGAGCATCAACATGGCCGCATTGCTTTTCTTCCGCATGTCGGGTTTAATATCAGAGATTATGGCATCATGGTGGCTGGCTTGTGGCAAATCACGGTGGACATGGATGTGCGTAACCCCGTTTGGCCAGAGGCTCATGTTGACGCGGTATATGAATACGGCCTGCTTGCCGGTGTGGGACTCAAGGTGCCGATTACGGGCCTCAGGGCCGGAGCCAGCGTTAAGTTTATCAGTCGCGAAAGTTTAGACGAGACGTATACAGCGACCGACATTGCTGACGATGATTTTGATCATGAGTTGGAGGAGGACATGAACGCCGGTTCCGGCATCGGCTTTGACCTGGGGGCCATCTATCGATTACCTTTTCTCGAAATCATTGATTTGGATCTGGGGCTGACGGTGCAAAATGTTCCTGAGATGGATATGGGAGACGCCAAGCCCCTGGAAACCCAAGCGAATTTTGGCCTGGCCGCCTCAAAGACGCTGGCCGGATTCGATCTGGTGGCAGCTTTGGACTATATGGATCTATCCAATTCCTATGATGAGGACGACGATCCGGCCAAACGGCTCCACATGGGGGCCGAGGTGCGTTTGCCCAAAATTTTGTCGGTGCGGGCCGGCTTAAACCAGGGCTACTATACCGCCGGTGCGACCGTCGATTTTAAATTTGTTCGATTTGATGTGGCCACCTACGGTGAAGAAGTGGGTGCCCATGCCGGACAGCGGGAGGATCGGCGGTATGTCGTCCAGCTCACCGTCGGCTGGTAAAAATTGCGTAGCATTTTTTACGATATAGCGCTTGTCTGAAATATGTTCTGACTCAAACCCACATTAAAGGAATACGCATTCTACCGCAATCGGAACAGAATATTAACAGATGCTATAATTGGATTTTTTCAAACGTGTAATCAGTCAGATCGATGATCAGGAGTTGATTTCTTAGGACGGTTTTTTTCCCCAGTAGAATTTTGACAACCTCGACACATTCCAGGGATGCCACCAGGGATACGGTACAGGCGAGATTGCCCAAGCTTGTTTCAGCGCCCTTGTCGGCAGCATGCGCTGATGGCGGGCCGTAAACCTGTTCAAGTCCTTGATCTCCCGGAAAAATGGCTAAAACCTGGCCTGCAAAACCGGCGACAGCCCCTGATACCAGGGGGATGCCGGCTTTTTGGGCCGCTTTTTCCAGAACAAAGCGGGCCCGGACATTGTCCAGGCAATCGATGGCAATATCGGCCTGTTCCAGGAGTTCGGCCACATTCTCGGGATCCATCCGTTCGGAGTGGTCCTGAACGTATAAAGCGGAATTGATTGTGAGGATCCTTTCAACTGCAGCAGCGGTCTTGGTCTGCCATAGGTTGTGTTCGGAGCTGAAGAGCTGCCGGTTGAGATTGCTTTCGTCAAAGCAGTCGCCATCCACAACGGTTAAGGCACCAATACCCATTCTGGCCAGGGTTTCGACCACGTAACCGCCCAAGCCCCCAAGCCCTACGATACAGGCCCGCGACTGCAGCAGGCGCACCTGATCTTTCGGCGACAAACTGTTCAGATTGCGGAGATAGCGTTCCGGGATGATATCGTGTTCCAAGGCCAATACATCGATTTCCCTGCGGGTACGGCCGCTTTGTTGGGCGATATCGGCGCTGTCTTGAAGCGCGATAACCAGCCGGTTACGGCCGTCCGGCTGTTTCTGTTTGCGGGCCGCCGTCATCAACATAGCGATGATTGAATTTGCATCCATCCTATCCGCCTCCCACAGGGGGGAAGATTCCCACCCGATCGCCGTCTTTCAGGACGGAATCCAGGTCTGCCTTGATCCCGTTAATAAATATGAGTTTGGCTTTTATTTCCGGAATGCCAAGACGCTGCACGAGTGTGCGGACGCGCGTTTCCGGCTCAATTTCGAATGTTCGCGCGGATGGTGGTTCAAATTGCTGCAGGGTGGCAAAGAGTCTGAGGTCGATGGATATCGTCATGGTCATCACCAAAATGATTTATAACAGCCGGACATTATGCTATGTATGCCATGACGTGAGGACGTTATCAAGAAAAGAAATCGCATGAAATGGGCGATTTTTTTTGAACGCGCTGTCATACTATCGTTCCATTTCACACCGGCAATTAATTCGGAATACATTTCTCACATTTGGTATCGTTGCGCTGACTTTGAAAGGAACGTACTATGACCACACCATTTCCGTTTGAGAGCTTGCTGCTTTTTGGTAGTTTATCCATCATGTTGATCATCGGCGTTATCCTGCGGGTCAAGTTAACCATCCTGCAAAAATTCCTATTTCCCAGCTGCCTCATCGGTGGGGTCATCGGTCTGATTAGCCGGCATGTTGGTTTGCTCGACTTGGCCGCCACAGATCTGGAGACATTTGCCTACCATTTTTTTAACCTATCCTTTATATCAGTCGGACTGACAAGCGGCAGTTCCGCGACCCCTGCTGAAAAAACGGTAAAACCACTCAAAGGCGCCCTGTGGATGGCCTTGGTTGAGGGGGGTGTGACATTGCCGTTGCAGGCGGTTGTGGGGGGTATCTCGGTTATTTTGATTGGCTGGCTGGGCATGGAGCTATTTCCCACATTCGGTTTTCTGGCACCTCTGGGGTTCACCGAAGGCCCGGGACAGGCCCTTTCCATTGGCAAGGTCTGGGAAGGGGCCGGTTTTGCGCATGCCGCTACCATCGGACTGATTTTTGCCGCGATCGGATTCTTTTTTGCATTTTTTGTGGGCGTGCCCATTGCAAACTGGGGTATCCGCAAAGGGTTTGGCAGCCTGACACCCAAAGACATTCCCCGCGACGTTCTGACCGGTATCGCTTCCAGGGACAAACAGGCCTTATCCGCAGGAAGCTTGCGCACCCATTCCGGCAATATTGATACCTTGGCATTCCAGGCGGCACTGGTGGGTTTCGTTTACGTGTTGACCTTTGGACTCGTTAAATTACTCGGTTGGATCCTACCTGCCGATGTCGCTGAAATGCTATGGGGCTTCTTTTTCTTTTTTGGTATGCTGATTGCACTCGGGGTTCGTTGGGCAATGGGGCGTATCCGGGTCGCCCATTTAGTTGACCCGGGCGTACAACGTCGCATCACCGGCTGGGCGGTTGATTATCTGATTGTCGCCACGATTATGGCGATCCAGCTGGTTATTGTTTGGAAATATATTTTACCCATCCTGTTTATTTGTCTGGCAAGCGGGCTTTTAACCACAGTGATCGTCATCTATCTGGGCGCACGCTTGGATGGCTTTAATCTGGAGCGTACCGTGGCAGTTTATGGCGCCTGCACCGGTACGGTCAGTAGTGGTTTGTTGTTACTGAGAATCGTGGATCCCGAATTCGAGACACCGGCCGCCATGGAGATCGGATTGATGAATGTGATCGTTGCGCCGCTCATTTTAGGATCGATGCTGCTGGTGAACGCCCCCTTGTGGTGGCAGTGGAGCATTGGGCTGACTACAGTTGTTTTTGGCGCAATTTTGGTGGTTTGCCTGGTCCTCATCAAGCTGCTGGGATTCTGGGGCAAGCCCCGGTTTGTGAATTCAGCCAGTGACTCGGTGCGAAGAGGAGCGTGATATGAAAATGGCTATCAAACGCGCGTTGGTAACCGGCGGTGCCGGTTTTATTGGCTCCCATCTGGTGGATGCTTTGCTGGATATGGGATGCGAAGTTGTGGTATTCGACAACCTGTCAACCGGGCATATTCGCAATCTCGAACAGGTTCGCAAGGATATTGACTTCCGGGAAGGTGACATTCGGGACCTTGAAAGCATGCGGGAATCTGCTGCCGGATGCGATGTCATCTTCCACCTGGCAGCAGTGGTATCCGTTCCACAGACAGTCGCGGATCCGATCCATTCAGCCCATGTGAATGATATGGGCACGCTGAATGTCCTGGAAGCCGCCCGGCTTCAAGCGGTTAATCGGGTCGTTCTGTCCAGTTCCTGCGCAGTTTATGGGGATGATCCTGAAATTCCCAAACATGAGGACATGCTGCTGCGGGCCCAGAGTCCCTATGCGGTTCAGAAATTAACCAATGAACTGAATGCCTGCCTGTATGCAAAACTGTATGGGCTGGATACGGTGTGCCTACGCTATTTTAACGTCTTCGGTCCCAGGCAGGACCCATCTTCGCCCTATTCGGGGGTTATTTCTATTTTCATGACGCGCGCAGTTGCAAAGAAGGCCCCGGTAATATACGGAAACGGACGCCAATTTCGCGATTTTATTTTTGTGGCAGATGTGGTGCAAGCCAATATGCTGGCAGCAGCATCCCAAAACACCGGCGGTGCTGTTTTTAATATTGGGACAGGCAAGCATGTTCGGATCAACCAATTATGGGAGGTTATCGCGGTCATGGCCGGTACGAAGCTGTCGCCAGTTTATGAGCAATCAAGACCCGGGGATATCATCGAATCGGTTGCAGCGATTCATAAGGCCGGAGACCGGCTCGGATTCAAGCCCCAAACTAGCTTCCAGGAAGGATTACAAAAAACATTCAATTGGTATTGCGGAGGAGAAAACCATGACATTTGAATATAAACGCGTGTTGGTCACGGGTGCGGCCGGATTTATCGGATTTCATTTGGCCGAGTGCCTACTGAAAAAGGGATGTCATGTCACCGGAATTGATAATCTAAATACCTACTATGATGTTAATCTTAAGAAGGATCGCCTCAAGCTATTGGAAGCGGCGGCCAACTTTCATTTTTTTAAGGTGGACCTGGCCGACAAGGAAGGCATGGCGGCTGTTTTTAATTCCGCATCCTTCGATGTGGTGGTAAATCTGGCTGCCCAGGCCGGCGTCAGATATTCACTCGAAAATCCACAGGCCTATATCGATGCCAACATCGTGGGTTTTTCCAATATATTGGAAAATTGCCGTCATTCCGCGGTCAAGCATCTGGTATATGCCTCCTCCAGCTCGGTATATGGTGCCAACACCCGCATGCCGTTTTCCATTCATGACAATATTGACCACCCGGTATCCTTATATGCCGCTTCGAAAAAAGCCAATGAACTGATGGCGCATACCTACAGCCACCTGTATGGCCTGCCGAGTACGGGCTTGCGTTTTTTTACGGTTTACGGTCCCTGGGGCCGCCCCGACATGGCGCTGTTTTTGTTTACACGGGCGATACTGGCGGATAAACCCATCCAGGTATTCAATCACGGCAACATGCAACGGGATTTCACCTATATCGATGATATCGTTGAAGGGGTGGTTCGGGTGATGGGACACCTACCCAAGCCGAATCCTGAATGGCATGGCGACCATCCGGATCCGGGCACCTCCTATGCACCCTATAGAATTTACAATATTGGCAACAATCAACCGGTTGCATTGACGCAATTTATTTCCGAAATTGAAAACGCCCTTGGAAAGCAAGCCCAAAAAGAATACCTGGATTTGCAGCCCGGCGATGTGCCCGCCACCTATGCAGATGTGGATGATCTGATGCAAGACGTGGGATTTAAGCCGGCGACGCCCATCCGTGAGGGGATTCAACGCTTTGTGGATTGGTATCGGGAATACTATCAGCATTCAAATGATCAAGCTGTTCGGCCTTCATAAAAAGCTGCAATCGTTTCTGCCTCGATTTGGGCCGCTTTGTGCATATAACGTGGTGAAAAATGGAACGGGGTCACCTTTTTGGCTGACAACATGGCCGCGATGCGGCCAGCCTGACGAGCCGTAAGATGATACTTGGCCCGGGCAATGGAACGATCTTGATCCAGGAAGGCGGCTTCAATGTAAAGCTGGTCGCAACCTGATGCCAACTCCTTAATTTTGTTAATATTTGCTGGAGAGAACGCTGTGTCTGTGATGTAGGCAATTTTCTGGCCAGGGGAAATTTTGGCGATTTTTTGAGATAATGGTCCCACTGAAAGCTGTTTGGGGCCTTTGTTGTGGGGAACCTCAATGGGGGTGTCAGCCGGTAAATTGCGATATAAGGCCTGTTTTAGGCCCTGGATCCAGGGACCTGGTTCGAGATCCATTGCCTGCAAAGCATCCTTTAATATATTGATATGAAAGGCTTCCGCGACACAAAATCCCAAGCAGGGTATGCGATGATCTAAAACAGCGACGTGGACTGAAAAGGCAGGCTCACGCAGAATACAGGATGAAAAATCCCGGGTGGGACGATCTGGACGCGGTTCAAACCGATCCTGGCAACGGAAGGTGCATGACTTGATAATATGGTCATTAATTTCAATAACTTCAATGCGAAACGCATGGGAAAATTGATTCACCAGATTCCATTGATAGCCGGCTAATTTTCCGGCAACATTCTGGATAATGCCCGAGGGCCCATATAGGTGTAGCTTCTTGTTCCTTCCCAAAAAGATACGCAGTAGTCTGTCAAACCCGATGAAATGATCCATATGGGCATGGGAAACAAAAACATGGCTGATTTTCAATATATCGCGGGTTGACAGATTATGAATGTCACCGAGGTCCAATAAGAGGGCACGATTTTCGAAAAGAAAACGGATAAAAAGGGCTGGATCTTCAAACGGACCGTTTACCAGACGGGGAAAAAGGGAAGGGCGCATGAAACATCAGGGTAGATATCGTTTTACCTGTTGGTGAATACAGAGATAAATCTCTTCATCAGAACCGTATACATCGACCACATCTTTGTGATTTATCAGACTCTCGATAACAAATGCCGTTATATAAATGCTCACCACATGGGGTTGGTGAATCAGATTCCGGAGCGGAGCTATCTGGTAATCGATATCAAAATCGTCGGCATGCTGTAATTTGTCGAGGCAGTTATATATTTGTTCTTCAAGTGAATTTTTGTTGGTGGTTTCAACCAGATTGGTTTCGACAAGTTTTGTGGCAATTGCGTTGCTGAGTGGGTCGATGCACGCGACGATGCCTTTTAGAGACATGCGGCGGGCATATTCTTTAGAGGATTCGATTTTAGAAAGAATGCTCGCCTCACGGCTGCTATTTCGAAAAACTTTGGCCATCTTTCATCACCTTTTAATTTGATTTTTTTTTCTGGATATTAATGACTGAGTTTGCAGATTGCAAGGAAAATATTCGCTTGAACGCTATTTACAATCATGAGGTCATCGACTATATTTAACCGGTGCAACGATGTGCCCATATGGTGTTGACAGGTGGGCATTGCAGGCATTAAAGGGGCGACCGCGTCCGGGATCGGCTAGGCGAGCCGCACCATACAAAGGGCTTAAGAATGTCTAACACAGGTTAAGCAGCATGCCCGTATTCGAATATACAGCACTGGACCAAAAGGGAAAAACCACTTCCGGCATCGTTGATGCGGAAAGTGCCGGAATGGCCCGCCAGAAACTACGTGCCACCCACATATTTCCCGTTTCCATTGATGAAGTCAGTGATTTGGGTCTAATGCGGAACAAGGATTCTGAATCATTTGCATCTGTATTTCAACGGGTTAAACAGACCGAAATCGCCGCGATGACACGCCAGCTTTCGACCTTGATAGGGGCTGGATTTCCGCTGGTAACAGCCATTGATGCCTTAATACCACAAACAGCTTCCAAGGCTTTCAAACCGATCCTGGTACAGATCAAAAATGCCATCGTCGAAGGAAACAGTTTTGCTGCGGCATTGTCAAATTACCCTGGTGTGTTTTCGTCCCTGTATACGAACATGGTGCGGGCCGGTGAAACATCCGGAACCCTTGAGATCGTATTGGAACAACTGGCGGATCTAACCGAAAAGCAACAGGCCCTGAAAAGTCGAATTCGATCGGCATTGGCCTATCCAATAATGATGGCCTGTGTCGGGGTTCTGGTTTTATTTCTATTGATAACCTTTATCGTACCGAATATTACATCAATTTTCGAAGACATGCAGCAAACCCTGCCGTTGCCGACAATTATTCTTATTTCCGTGAGTGAATTCATGAAAAGCTATTGGTGGGTAATTGGCATACTACTTGTGGGTGGCTGGTTAGGCTTTCGGAGTTTTAAAAAAACCACGACGGGCAATCAGCTAATTGATAAGCTGAAACTCAGGCTGCCGCTCTTTGGTGCTATTTTCCAGAAATTAGCGGTGGCCCGCTTTGCAAGAACCTTGGGATCGCTGCTGGAAAATAGTGTTACCCTTTTGACATCATTGGAAATCGTGAGAAATATTGCCGGTAATTCTCAAATTGCTCTGGCCATCGACCATGCCGCCAACGAAGTCCGCAAAGGCCAAGGCCTGGGCACATCGCTGGCCGTATCCAACACTTTTCCAGCATTGTCCCTGCAAATGATTCAGGTCGGTGAACAGAGCGGGGAGCTCGAGAAAATGCTCTTCAAGATAGCCGGCATGTATGAAAATGAGGTGGAAGCACGGGTATTGAGCATGACATCCCTCCTGGAACCGCTCATGATTCTGGCATTGGGTGTTATTCTTGGATTCGTGGTACTGTCCATCTGCTTGCCGATTTTTGAAATGAATCAATTGATCATGTAGTCATATCGCTCGATAGGAGGAAGCATGTTTAAAAATAGTTTCAAATATATCCAACCAAAGCGCGGATTCACATTGATCGAGCTGATGGTGGTGATTGTTATTCTGGGCATTTTGGCGGGTCTGATTGTCCCCAGAATTATGGGCCGTCCTGAAGAAGCCAAACAACTCAAAGCGAAATTGACCATTGAAAGCCTTGAAACCAGTTTACGATTGTACAAACTCGATATGGGGTCTTATCCAACAACCGAACAAGGACTGGCAGCCCTTATCACGGCACCCGGTACCGGCAACGCGGCGAACAATTGGCGCGAAGGTGGTTATATTGAAAAGGGCAGGGTACCCATGGATCCGTGGGGTCAAAGTTTTATCTATTTAAGCCCCGGGGTGCATGGAGATTATGATATCATCTCGTATGGTAGTGATGGGGTGCCGGGAGGTGACGGTAAGGATAAAGATATTAACAGCTGGGAAATCGAATAGTGTAAATCAGCATGATTTCATCATCAGTCTGGTGGGCACAAATTCATGCTTGGGTTGATATGCCCTTTCGAAAAAGAAGGGGACGCCTTCTGACGGTATTGAACGGTTAATCTGACAAGCACGATAAATAATGCACGGTATTACCTAAAAAGCTATGTCATTACAAAATCAAGAGTGTGGACCCGAGGGTTTGGCCGGCAAAGCCGGTTTCACCTTGGTTGAGCTGACCGTGGTGCTCGTGTTAATAAGCATTGTTTTTATGGTGGCCCTACCCAGAATTCCAAACGATATACTGGAAAATCCAACCAAAAAAACGTCACGCTGGCTGCTGGCCAACATTCAACACGTAAAAGCCGCATCCACAAGGGATCATAGGGATTATACCCTGCATGTGGATATCGACAATGGGCGTTTATGGACATCTGCCGCCACGGTTTCCCAAGCCGAGCAAGAACCATCCAGAGAACAAGGTCTGACACTCTCAGGCGCCACCCGGATCATCGATGTGGAACTGGCTGGTAGCCGCAAAGTAGAGGTGGGAACCGTCCTGATTCAATTCTATGCTAAAGGATTTTCAGATCATGCCATCATTCACCTACGGGATGAAGACGATAATGATTGGTCGTATCACATCCCGCCTTTTCTACCCCAACTCAAAATCATTGCCGGGTATCTAGACCTGGAGGGTTAACGCAACATCCATGATCAGCATCAGGTCAAAATTCACGCAAGGGCGACAAACAAAAAGCCGGAGAAGTCACGGATTTACACTGCTTGAAATCCTCGTCGCCATGTCCATCATCAGCATTGCGTTGATCGCCGTGTTTCGACTATATGCACAGACCATTTCCATGAACCACCAGTTGGCTTTCAATACGCAGGCGCCATTTTTAGCCCAACAGAAAATAAACCAGTTGATGATGATGCCCGCCGAGGAAATGGGAGATGAAAGCGGTGATTTCGGAGATGATTTTCCAGGCTATTCCTGGGCTGTTACCATAGAAGAGCTGGCATTGGATACGCTTGAGTCTCAAATTTTAAAACAGATCGATATCCAAGTTTCCATGCCAGACAGTGGCCAAACTTATAATCTCAGAAGTTTTCGTTTCCCCAGAGATTGATATGCGTACCCGTTGGCAACATAAGATTGAACCGCATGGTTTCACCTTGCTGGAAATAATGATTTCACTCTTTATTTTTAGCATCATCATCACCACGATACTCGTTTCCTATCAGGCGGTCTTTTTTAAATCCGGTGAAATTGATGCCGGTATGGATCTATACACCATGGCCAGCGGTTGCCTGAACCGTTTAGCCATCGATATCAGCGGGATTGTCATCAGTCTGCCTCCCATGTATCGCAAACCGGAGACGGATTTAGATCCGGATCCTTACCGAATTGTTGGCGACGAATCCGACCTACCGGCCGGCAGTTTTTCAAGGCTTCGATTTGCTTCCCGATCCCATGCTGCTTTGGATGGTTCCGGGAAAACCGGTATTGCGGAAATTGTTTACTACGTAGATGAAGATCGGGACGGTAACCTGGTCCTGCGGCGCAGAGACCGGCTATATCCATTTGAATACCCAGAAGAAGAAATCCAGGAACCCGTCGTTTGTGAGCATTTAAAATCCTTGGTGTTCACGTACCACGATGCGGATGGCGAAATCTATGAATCCTGGGAATCTGAATCCGAGGACAACGGGTATGCCACACCGATGGCAATACAGATGAAACTCGAAATTGGAAGGACTGAGTCGGAGTCCCTTGTGTTTACGACAATGCTAAAGCTCCCGCTTATGCGGGATGCCATCGAGTAGGATGATCCCATCGACGATTTCAGCGGTGGGATAACCTGAATTCTCATGTGACAAATGCGAAACAAATTTTCATTAAATAGCATGCAAAAACTGGGTGGTAAGCGATTGGACCATTCCCCGATACCGAAATCTAGATTCGGGTCGATGGTTACATTATCCAACAACAGCGGTGTGGCTTTAATTATTACCCTGTCAATTATCGCAGTTTTGGTGATGACAACATTGGAACTCAACCGTAAGGCACGATCTTCTGTTTATAGGGCTCGTGTTTTTAGGGAGCGGATTCAACTGCACCAAATGGCCATGTCCGGCGTGCATGCAGCCATGGCCCTTTTAATTGCCGATAAGGAGAATTCAGACATTGATTCCATTCAAGAGGATTGGGCCAATGCAGAGACGATTGAATCACTTCTGGCGGAGTTGCCTTTCGATCAAGGCAATCTGCGTTTGTACATCGAAGATGAATTGGGTAAAATTCAAGTAAATGCACTGGTGAAATATCCGCAAGGCAAGGCCTTTAATGTCTCTCAACGACGTATGTGGGAGCATTTTTTAGATTTGGCGATTCCAAGCCTGGATCGCACGGATGATACCGCGCCAGGCCCCATCATTAATGCACTCAAAGACTGGCTCGATTTTGGTGACGACGATTTGATTACGGGGATTAGTGGCGCCGAATCGGATTATTACCTTGATTTGGATCCAGCCTATGCGTGCCAGAATGGCCCACTGAACCATTTGAGCGAGCTGTTGCTGGTCAAGGGCGTCAGCCCGGATTTGTTCGAAGGGGTGGGAGGTGTCCCGGGAATAGCGAGTTACATGACTGCTTGGGGGGTGTCAGAATCGGGTGACAATCAATATACTTTCAATGGCGCCATTAACATCAATACAGCGGAATTGCCGGTCATTGCCGCCATGCTTCCGGCGGAAAACGAGTATTTGGCCCAATCTATTTTCGCTTATAGAGAAGAGATGTCCAATGACAGCTATGCCCATGATCTTAACGGTGCCACCTGGTATCGGAACGCGCCTGGTTGCAGCGATCTTGAAATTGATTCAGCACTCATCCAGACGAAAAGCGATCTTTTTCGTATCTATACGCAAGCTGTGTTCCGGGATGTAAACCTAAGTGCTCAGGCCCTTATTAGTCGGGTCAAGGATAAAAAAACCGGCAGATGGCATGCTAAAATCTTGAGTTGGCAGGAAAAGTGAGATATGATTAATCTTTTGGGCCAATTATTTATAGTGGATGTAACCCAACTAAATCGAAGGTGTTCGACCATATGAGCCGGAAATTATTGGGTCTGGATATTCGTCGCGACGGTGTTTCCGCCATTGTTGTGAAAAGCGGTATTAAGGGCAGTTGGATCGAACAACATGCCCACGTACCCATCGTTGCGGATTCCCCATCCTTTGAAAATGAATTGGAACAGGCACTGGACACGATTTCGGCGCAAATTCAGACTGCGGACGCGGTCTGCCTGGTGGCCATACCAGCCGGCCAGGTAACTTATCGAAATTTGGAAGCGCCTTTTCGTGACATCAAGAAATTACGCCAGATTCTGCCATTTGAATTAGAAACCGATCTACCTTTTCAGGCCGATGAAATCGCTTTCGATTTTAATCTGATCGAAAATCCAACAAAAGCAGAGAAACCGCTATTATTTGCCGCGGCAATCGAAACAAAACGGATTGCCACAACCATCGAGAAGTTGCGTCGCGTCAATCTAAAGCCTGACATCTTAACGATCGGCGGTTACGCCCTGGGACAATATGTTACCACGGTGTCGCCGGATAGCCCCTGTCAGCTATTTATCGAATTCGGTACGGAATATGCGATTTTGGTCCTTTCGCTGTCCGGAGAGGTGTGTCTGGTGAGGACCTTTCCCCATGATCCGGGTCAAGCCAATACGATCGCGCAGTTGGCTGTTCAGGTGAAAAGAACATTGCTGGCATTTGAGCATAAATCCGGATTGAATTGCAGTCCGGAAGCGGTTCGTATCAGCACCGCGCCCATGGACGATACCAACCTGGAAAATAGCTTGGAAGCCGCGTTGGGAGCACCGGTGAGTCGCACCGACCTGGTGAGCATGAACACGCGGGTTATGTTGTCTACCAAAACGAGTCGGTGGCAGCCACATCTGATGGACGGTGCCCTGGCCTTGGTTTTAAATGAGCTGTCCGGCTTCGACAGTTTCAATTTCAGTCGCGGGCGCATGGGAATGGGAAAGGTATGGAGCGAGAATAAGCGCGACATATTGAAAACATGCTGTTTCGGAGGCGTGGCGGCCTTGCTTTTTATTGGATATGGTATCGTCAGCTCATATACCCTCAAACAGCGTGTAGATTCAAAAAAAGCAGAAGTTTTGGAGGTGTTTCAATCCACCTTCCCGGAGATAACCCAGATTGTCGATCCGGTGCACCAAATGCGGACGAAGCTCGCCGAAGCTCAAAAGGGCGTTTCCTTGCCGGGTGAGACACTGTCGTCGGTGCGAATTATAGATATATTAAACGATATCAGCCGGTTGATCCCAGAAAACCTGGACGTAGAGCTCATGAGCATTGTATCCGGCGGCGATAATGTGGTTGTATCCGGTAACACCGACACATTCAATGCCGTGGATGATATAAAGACCGGTTTAGAACAATCGGATTTATTTAATACGGTTTCAATCAGTTCAGCAAATATGGATAAAAGCGGCAAACGCGTACGCTTTAAAATTAAGGTGGCATTATGATTATGGCCATTAGACCCATATTGGCTAGACTCAACCGGCGCGAAAAGTTGGCCCTTGGCATCGGTATTGGGTTTATCGGAATTTTTATCTTTGTCAAGTTTCTCATATTCCCTTTTATCGATACAAGAGAAAGGCTTGAACGAAGTCTGGCGGTTCATACCCGTAATTATGACGAGGTACAGCAGTTACGCGCTGGATATTTGGCGATGAAGGATCGTGCTGCACAGTCAAAAATCCGATTTGAACGTCGTCGCAGGGGATTTACCCTGTTTTCATTTCTGGAAGAACTGGCGGCCCAGGTTGGCATCAAGGATCGCATTACATCCATGAAACCCACGAGCAACAAGATCAAAGATTCAGCGTACACCCAATCACTTGTGGACATGAAATTGAATGGGATCTCCATGGAACAAATGACCCAATTTATCTATCGAATTGAAACGACACAAAACATGATTCATATCAGACGGTTGTCCCTCAGTAAAAAGGAGGATGATAAAGGCTTGTTGAATGTGATCCTGCAGGTTGAAACATTTGAGGTTTAGATGAAGCGTTTTAGAACATGGTTGTTTTACCTAGCCTTCACCCTGTTGGCCGTGGGACTGTTTCTCTATCTGTTGTTCCCGGCAGAATCATTTAAAGGGGCTGTGTCTACCTATTTGTTGAAGACGTTTCCGGCATATCAGATTCAAATCGGCCAGGTGCTGCCAATTCTGCCCCCGGGACTCGGCCTGGATTCGGTTCGCATTTCCCAGCAAGACCGGTTGTATGCGCAGATTGATAAGATTAAATTAATACCGCGATTGGCAACCCTGTTTTCAGATTCAAAGTCAATCGATTTACGTACCAAGGCCTATTCGGGTGCTTTAGACGGGGACATCAAATTAAATCAACGTGATACCGGATTGCACACGGAAATATTACTGGAGCTTGCCGGTATTCAAGTTGATGAAATCGAATACCTGCAAACAGTAATCGCCAGAAAACTGTCGGGCAGTTTAAGCGGTATGGTTACGCTCGTAGATGAACCGGGTTCCGGAGACAGCCTGAAAGGAAACCTGCTATTGGCCGGGGCACGATTGGCATTTTCCAACCCCCTCATACAGGTCAGCGAGATTGATTTCAATGAGGTGAAGGCAGCTTTTAACCTGAACAAAAAAGTGTTTTCATTGAAACGCCTGGAAGCGACGGGTGGACAGGTCAGCGGGCAGCTGGCCGGGACGGTCATGATTCGAAAACCTTTTGAAAACAGTCGACTCAACCTAAGGGGTTCATTTATGCCGGAGGAAACACTCCTGGCCGGGATGCAGGGTATCATACCCAAGAAAATTATCAATCAGCTGAAACCCGGTTCCAAGGGGATGCCGGTTCGTATCTACGGCACCGTGGCCAAGCCGCGCTTTTCGTTTAGATAGGAAAAATCCTAACTGGTGACGGACCATGAAGACGTATCTATTTATCATAAATTTAGTTTTTTTGACGGCGACCGCTTACCTGGGGGTCGATATCTTCTATCAACTGGCCGGTGCCAAGCTCGAGGTCGTCAACCCGGCGGTGGATGCAGCCCAAAAGGCAATTGTACCATCAAAAGCGCCCACTGAACCCCTGGAAAATTATCAGGCCATTCACCAGCGGAATCTGTTTAAATTGCAGAAAGGCCCCAAAATAGAACCGGAGCAGGCCACGGTCGAAATAGATGCATTGAAGCAAACCGATCTGAAGCTGAAGCTGTGGGGCACTGTTACGGCTAACAATACCAAGGCCTATGCCGTTATTGAAGATTCCAAGGAACGTAGACAGCAATTGTACCATGTGGCCGACGCCGTCCAAAACGCAATTGTTCGGGAGATCCACCGGGAAAAGGTGGTATTGGAAGTAGACGGCAATCTGGAAGTCCTGCAAATGGAAAAAATTGAAAACCGTTCGGCCGGAAGAAGCGTGGCCAGGCAATCCACGAGACAAAAACGACAGGAAACCCGGACCGCTAATCCGAGAAAAATTTCCTTAAAGCGTGAACGAATCGAGTCTGCCGTCAACGATTTGGGCAGCTTAATGAAACAGGTTCGTATCCGGCCCCATTATAAGGATGGTAAATCAGATGGGTTGACGCTATCAGGAATTCGGTCCAATTCCATTTTCAGTGAGATGGGCTTCAGGAATGGCGATGTAATCGTCGGTGTAGATGGCAATGAGATCGAATCCGTGGATGATGCCCTCAGTCTGTATGAAAACCTGCAATCTGCGGAGAATGTCCGGGTCCAGATACGTAGACGGGGACGATTGCAAATGATTGATTATCAGGTGGAATAAACATACTAACCGAAAGTGAATGGTAGCCGTATGAAATTATTTGGTAAAATAGCGATAGACGCTCTCATAATCGGTGTGCTGGTTTTTTGTATCTCCATTTCAATATTTGCAGCTGAAAAAAAGACCGGTCCGTCAGGCAAACTGGTATCCATTGACTTTAACAATGTGGATATCAACGTTTTAATCAAGTTCATCAGCGAACTCACCGGAAAGAATTTTGTCATCGACCAGCGGGTCAAAGGAAAGGCGACCATCATTTCACCTTCCAAAATATCGGTTGAAGAAGCCTATAAGGTGTTCGAATCGGTACTGGAAGTTCATGGATTTACGACGATTACGGCCGGTAAGGTAATCAAGATAGTGCCATCTCCGGATGCACGTTCAAAAAATATAGAAACCCGCATTCGGGAAGAGGCCGGCGTTACCCAGGATAAAGTTGTCACGCAACTTATTCCCTTGAAATATGCCAATCCAGCCGAAATTAAAAAACTTTTTGCCCCCCTGGTATCCAAGAGCAGCATCATCCTCGACTATACTCCCACCAATACCCTTATTGTCACCGATGTTTATTCCAACATCCAACGATTGACCAAAATACTAGCGGCGATTGATGTTGTCAAAAGCGGCCAGGAACTGGGTATGATTCAATTGACCCATTCCAACGCCAAGGATATGGCCAATACATTGGAAGCGGTGTTCGGGTTGACCCGGTCAAAATCAAAGAAAGCCAGCGATCCCTCCCGGATTGTAAAATTTGTGGCCGATGACCGCACCAACACCCTGATCGTCCTGGCCAGCGAAGGCGACATGCTCCAGGTCAAGGAACTGATTGCCGTTTTGGACCAAGAAACCCCCAAGGGCAAGGAAACCATTCATGTGTATTACCTGGAACACGCCACGGCTGAAGATCTGGCCAAGGTGTTGGAAGCCATCCCCACCAAAAAATCAACTGAGAAGAATCCCAAGGCAGCCCCGATCGTATCCTCGAAGGTCCGCATAACGGCAGACAAATCCACCAACAGTCTCATCATCATGGCCGAGAAGGAAGATTACCAGGTTCTGGAAACCATTATTCAGAAACTGGATATCCCCCGGTCCATGGTTTACATTGAATGCCTGATTATGGAAGTCAATGTGGAAAGAGACTTCCTGTTGGGTACCGAGTGGGTGCTGGGAGACAAGTTTGAATATAACAATGATGATTTTGGTGCAGGGGGTGGGTTCAGCGGCAGTGATCCCGGGTACGGCAATTTGGGTGGATTGTCCGGCGGTTTGACTGGTATCGCCTCTTACCCTTCCGGTTTTTCCGTCGGGGTTTTCGGCGAGTCCATCAATTTGGGTGGCGTGACCTTCCCCAGCCTGGGTGCCGTCATCCAAGCCTATCGCAAAGATGAAGATGTCAATATACTGTCAACACCGCAGATCTTGACAACTGATAACGAGGAAGCCAGCATCAGTGTGGGCAAAAACGTGCCGTACCAAACCCGACAAGGTGTATCGAGTACGGCTACCAGCGACGTTTATTTCCAGTACGAATACAAGGACGTGGCTCAAACGCTCAAAATCACACCCCATATCAGTCAGGATCGCTACGTCCGTCTTTCCATCAGTTACGAGGGCACGGCGCTTGACGATTTGGCCACAACGGCTGCGGATCGCCCCACGACCCTGAAGCGGACCATCAATACCACCGTCATCGTCAAGGACCAGAATACCGTCGTTATCGGAGGCCTTATCGATGACAGCATGACCCAGACCATCTATAAGGTACCCTGTCTGGGGGATATCCCCTTGCTGGGATGGCTGTTCAGGACAGACAGCCGGGCCAAGGACAAAACGAATTTGTATGTGTTTCTGACCCCCCGTGTCGTCGCCAACCCGACCGAGGCCCAGGCCATTTACGAAACCAAAAAAGAACAAATTGAGAAGCAAAAGAAAATCACACTCGAGCGGGAAAAGTCCCCTGAGGAAAGCGATCCATCACAATTACCCGAAGAATAACAGGGCCATTGGTTGTAAACCATGACAACATCGCTTAGCCACATATTGCAGCAGCAAAGCCAAATTGCCGAGGCCGACCTGCATGAGGCACAGAGAATCGCGACGGAAAAGGGCGGTGATATGGGTCGTATTCTGATCCAGAGAAAGATCATTTCCGAGAACCAACTGTTGCATGCGCTCAGTCGTCAATATGATATTCCCTTTTGGTCAAAACTGCCGCTAAGCGCGCTTGATCGAAATTTGACCGAACGGATACCGAGTCAATTTCTAAAAAAACATTTTATCGTCCCCCTCGAGAACCGCCAACTGAACCTAATGGATCCGGTATTGTCCGAGGCCCGGCCAGTTTTGGAGAATGAAACGTCAACCGGTGAGAACGGCATTACCATTGCGACCAATGATCCGGGTAACTTTCAGCCCATGGATGATCTGGCCAGGCTCATGGACGTCAATTCTTATGATGTTGTCCTGGCAACCCGGGATGAAATCATCGCAGCCATCAACCTATCCTATGACTATAGCCAAGACTCGGCCGAACAATTGGTTCAGGATATGGAAGAAAATGGCAGCATGATCATCAGTGAAATTGAGGACACGGCCGATCTATTGGATGATACCAGTGACGCGCCCATTATCAAATTGGTGAATCATATTATTTCGCAATCCATTAAAGCCAGGGCCAGCGATATCCATGTGGAACCGTATCAAGACAGTTTCAAGGTTCGTTATCGGGTGGATGGTATCTTGTACGATCTGCTGGCACCCCCGAAATGGATTCAGGCTGCCTTGATATCCCGGATCAAGGTAATGGCCAAAATGAACATTGCCGAGAAGCGCTTGCCCCAGGATGGCCGCATGGATCTGAAAATCGGGAATCAAGAGATTGACGTGCGGGTTTCCACCATCCCAACCTCTTTTGGCGAACGTGTGGTCATGCGACTACTCAACAAGACCAGCTCCTTGATGGATCTTTCCGAATTGGGGCTGGATCGTGAAATGCTGGACCAGGTAAAAGAGTTGGTGACGTCGCCCAATGGCATGATTCTGATGACGGGGCCGACCGGCAGTGGAAAAACGACAACACTGTATGCGGTATTATCTTCCATTAACTCACCGGATATCAATATCATTACCATTGAAGATCCCATCGAATATCAAATTGATGGGATCAGTCAGATTCAGGTCAATCCCAAAATTGATTTGACCTTTGCCAGAGGATTGCGGTCCATTGTCCGTCAGGATCCGGATGTGGTTTTGGTGGGTGAAATCCGCGATCATGAAACAGCTGAGATAGCAGTTCAATCGGCGCTCACCGGTCACCTTGTTTTTTCGACACTGCATACCAATGATTCGGCGGGGGCTATAACCCGCCTGGTGGACATCGGTATTGAACCCTTCCTGATTTCATCCTCGGTCATCGCCGTGGCCGCGCAACGCCTTATCCGGGTACTCTGCGACAGATGCAAACAACTGCACCAGCCAGATGAATCTCTGTTGGCAGCCATTGGTATTTCTGATCAGCACTCCCGCGAATGCGAAATATATCGCGCCGTGGGGTGTGAATCCTGTTTTCACACCGGCTATAAAGGCCGGATCGGCATATTCGAAATGATGAAGATGAACCAGGACTTAAAGAGCCTTATTCTTAAATCCCACGATACCAATCGGATTATGGCGGAGGCCTTAAAGCTGAAAATGGTAACCCTCAGAGAGGACGGCATCCGCAAGGTTCTGGGCGGCGTGACCACCATTGAAGAAGTTCTCAGGGTGACCCAAAAATGAGCTTTGCATTTGAATTCTCCTCTGCAACGCGATCCAGGGTTTTATTCGGGCCACAACCGCGTTTTTCATGGCCGAGTCTGGCAACCTGGTATGAATTCAAATTATGTTTGTAACGAAACTCCTTTTTAAAGACGGTCGAATCGCCAGGTCATGCTGGTCGGCTGCATTGGTACTGCTAATTACTTGTATTATCGGGCCGGTTCCGGCGAATGCGGATGCGGCGGTGGTTCTGCAGGCCGATGGCCAATTTACGCTGGCCGAACGCCTTTTTACCCAGCAAAAATACCTGTTGTCTCGCCTGGAGTATGAGCGCTTTCTTGAATTTTTTCCGGAGGATGCACGTGTGTTCCAGGCCCGTTTTCGTGTGGGCATGACGTATGTTGCCCAACGGCAATATGAATCCGCGATTCAGGCCTTTAGACCGCTCATGGATACGGCCTATGTATCGACGAATTTTCAGGCACGGGCATTTTTTATGACCGCAGAGAGTCATGAACGCCTGGGACGTCCATCCGTGGCCTTGACGACCCTGCAAAACCTGATTTTTCAATCCAGTGATTTAGCACACCGGGATGAGGCCATCTATCGGCGTGGTTGGATCTATTTGAATTTAGGGGATTGGGATCGGGCCGTAGAGACCTTCAACGAGATCAGCCCGCAAAATCATGCCCGTTTTCGAATCGCCGAATTAATCCGCCAGCTTGAAACGTCTGATCAAATTGACCGTCTTAGCCCGGGCTTGGCCGGGACACTGGCGATTATACCAGGGGGAGGCTATCTCTACTGCCGGCGCTATCAGGATGCGTTCATTTCGTTATTGGTTAATGGGGCGCTTATATATGCCGCCTATGAGGCATTTGATAATGAATTGGTTGCCTTGGGGGGCCTGATCACCTTTTTAGAGATTGGATTTTACTCGGGCAATATCTATGGCTCCGTTTCCAGTGCGCATAAGTATAACCGCGAGCGCCAGAAAGACTTTATGGACCACCTCAAACAAAATTTGCGGGTCAATCTTTCGGCACGACCCCGGGATAGGGGACTTGAATTGGTCCTGCGATATCGATTTTAATGCCCGCCAACATCCTTGTTTCTTTAAATTCACTATTTGGTTGACACACCCCGGGATTTAAAAATAGGATCCCAGAAAAAATTTTCAGGTCTGAATTCAGCGGAAGATGGTGTTGCAACGTAACAGAATGTTTCACGTCGTTGCGTACTACAAGGCACGAAAATTTTTTTCCATGGGGAAGAGACCGTTATGTTTGGAAAGAAAAACAACTTATCTGAAAATATATTGATCCTCGGCCTGGGCGGTGTGGGTTATTATCTGGCCAAGCGATTGGTGCATGAAGGTTATGCCATCACCGTCATTGAGTCAGACGACCGGCTCATACGCGAAGCCGATGGCAGTTTGGATGCACGCTTGATTCAGGGCAATGCCATGAGCATTGAATGCTGGCGCGGAGCCAATGCGGCAAAAATGGATTACCTCATCGCCGTCACCAATAATGATGCCGTAAACATGATGGCCGCGCTTATCGGTGACCGATTCGGTATTCCACGCAAAATTGCCCGGGTTCGCTCTTTGGAATTCGGGAATGAGGAGTCCTTGCTGACGGTGGCGGATCTTAAAATTGATCTGATCATTCACCCGGAAGAATTGGCGGCTCAAGAGATTGTACGGATAATCAAGCTCAGGGCCGGTAATGATATCATCGATATCGCCAATGGCCAGATTCAGGTTATGGCCACCCGCATCCAGGAGTCCTCGGCGCTGGCCAACAAGAAACTTAAGGAAATCTCGCTGACCTATCATGAATTCCCATTCCGGGTCGTGGCCTTGGCACGCGGTATACAAACCATCATCCCCGGCGGTGATCAGGTCTTGTTGCCGCAAGACCTGATATTTATCATGGCGGCAGCCAAAGATTTGCCGCAGTTAATGACTCTAACCGGTGCCAAACATCGCCGAAGTCATCGGGTAATGATTCTGGGCGGCGGCCTCGTGGGGCGACGGGTGGCCCAACTATTGGAAAATACCGTTAAAGTGACCCTTGTGGAAAAAAATGAAGAATCGACTCGGGAACTTTCATATGAATTGAAAAATGCCGAGGTGCTGCATGGTGATGGTTCAGATGCCAACGTTTTGCAGATGGCCGGCTTATTGGATGTAGATACCTTCATCACGGCAACCGGAGACAACGAGACCAACATCATGAGTTGCTTGTTGGCCAAGCATCTGATGAATGACGACAGCAGCCAGGACAAACACCGCCAGCGAAAATCCATCTGTTTGGTCAACAAGGAGGATTATTTGGTTTTGGCGGCTACCATGGGTTCCGACATCGCTTTAAATAAAAAAATACTCGCCGGTAACGAGATTCTGAAATTTATTCGTATGGGGCAGTTGTTATCTGTGGCGCACTTGCATGGATTGGATGCCGAGATGGTGGAAATTGTGGCCGAGCCCAATGCACCCATTACACGTAAACCCCTTTCCAAATTAGATCCATCCTACTATGGCAAAATCATTATCGGCGCCATTTTTCGGGACGGTGATTGGCATATTGCCGTGGGGGAAACGCGCATTCATGGGAATGAACGCGCCATTGTCGTTTGCAAATCGCTGGCGTTGAAGGACGTGCAGCATCTTTTTTTCAGCTGAAATATAATAATGCGGTTATCTATAAAGCTTACGTTCATTGAACACCAGCGAACCGCCGTTAGCGACAACTTGAGCTTCATTTCTTCCAGAACGAGGGGTAAAAAATAACGAGGGCCGAAAACATCTCCAAGCGACCCACCAACATATTCCAGGATAAAAACCATTTCCCGATAGCTGATATATGGGCATAGTTATCGGCGGGCCCGATGGCGCCGAATCCGGGCCCGATATTCATCAGCGTCGCAATGATGGCGCTCATGGCGGTCACATAGTCCATGTCGTCCGTGATGACCATGAAACACCCGCCGGCCAATATCAGAAAAATGTTAACAATAAAATAACAGATGGCCAGGTCGATAATGAGCCGATCAACCGGTTTGCGATTCAAACGGACGGTGACCACAGACATGGGCTGAAAAAAAATCTTTTTTATGGTCGCGATCATATATTTCCAAATGATCACGTAATGAACAACCTTGATGCCGCTGGTGGTCGATCCGGCGCAGGCGCCAATAAAGCAGGCGGCATACAGGAACATTTGAGCCGCCTGGGGCCATTTTTCATAATCGGCAGTTGTGAATCCCGTTGTGGTCAGTAAGGACATGATCTGAAAGGTGCCATATCGGACCGCATCGGTAAGGTTTGCGTATGTATTTTCCTTCCATAAAATCCAAGCCACGGCTACACAAAAAAAGAGCAGAAAGCTCACATACCAACGCAATTCGGTATTGACTTTAATAACCCGCCATTCACCTTTAACCATGTGGTAGAACAGCATGAAAGTCATACCGCCCAGAAACATAAAACCGATGATGACCCAGTCAAAATAGGCACTATTATAGTGACCGATGCTGGCATTTTTGGGTGAATACCCGGATGTTGACACGGTCCCGAACGCATGGCAGAGGGAATCGAAAAGTGACATCCCTCCGGCACACAGCAGGATGGTTTCCAAAACATTCAGCGTCAGGTAGATCCCCCATAGCCACACCATGGTATCGCGGTTGCGGGGGATGAATTTTTCCTTGGTGATCACCTGCCCGGGGCTTGATTCTGCCCTGAAAATGCGTACGCCGCCCATACCATGGGGCAGAAAAATCACGGTTAGGGTTAAAAATCCCATACCCCCCAGCAAATGCGTTTGACTCCGCCAGAATAGCAATCCATGGGGGACAATCTCGATATCGGCTAGAATCGTGGCGCCGCTGGTGGTATAGCCGGACATCATTTCGAAAAATGCATCGGTGAAGGCGGGTATGGACCCATGAAACATGAAGGGGAGTCCCGAAACCGCTGAAATCAAAACCCAACCGAAAACGGCAATAAAGAAGCCATCCTTAATATTGAGTTCATACGAGCGTCGAAAAAACCACCACAGGGGCCATCCTAAGACGACGGCAATGATCGCAGCCATAAAAAGAGCCAGTAGATCGTTTTCACCATAATAAATTGAGCAGCCAATCGGCAGGATCATGGAACACCCGGTTACAATCAGCAGCTTACCGAGGACATTGGCTATGGAGGTAAAATTCATATCATTATATTTTACACGATGTCGAAATAAAAATCAAAGCCCATCCAATAATAGGCCCTGACTTCCGGGTCCTGTTACTGGATGTCTTTGATAACCAGTTGAATCGATTTATGGCCATTCCAACGATTCCATTGGAGGTGATAGGCAATTTTGGAAAAATGATCCGGCTGCGGATCGTTTGGATCGACATTGAATTGAATGGCTGCCAGCTTGGGGTAATTTTCATTTGCCGGGTGAAGCTGCATGCGGCGGTGACTGTCTCCGACAATGGCGGCATTGCTGACGGAGACATTGTGTGCCAAAAAAACAGGTTCTGGGTTCTGGTTGCCAAAGGGACCGAGGGCGGCAATTTCATTCAACAGTTTCGCATTAATATCCGGTAATTCCAGATTATAGTCAATGGACAATACCGGGTTCAAAGCCTGGCCCGAGGTGGCAACCTGCAGGGTTTGTTCTAGACAGGCACGGAAGGATTCGATGTCTTTGACCGCAACCTGAAGTCCCGCAGCCATGGGATGGCCGCCAAATCCAAGCAAATGCTGGCTGCAAACTGCCAGCATCGAGCGGATATCGATCCCGGGGATGCTGCGGGCAGACCCGATGCCCATGTCCTTCTCGATGGAAATAAGAACAGCCGGTTTATTAAATCGCCGTGTCAAACGGGCGGCAACGATCCCCACAACACCCGAATGCCAGGCTGGACTTGCAAACAGCAGGCAACGGTTTTGGCTTAAGTCGGTCTGTTTTTCGAGTCTATCCAGCACATCGTTTAATACGTCTTGCTCGGTTTTTTTACGCAACTGGTTGAAATAGTTTAATTTACTCGCGTAGTCATCAGCAGTTTCCGGCTGTGTGGCAATGAGAAGGCCTGTTGCCTGACGGGCATGGTCCATTCTTCCGGCGGCATTGATGCGCGGTCCCAATCGGAAGGCGATATCCTCACTATCCAGGTGACGATAATCAATCCCACTGGCTTGCGTCAGGGCTTTGATGCCGGGTCTCGGCATCGTTTGCAGCATGTGCAACCCACTGACAGTCAATACACGGTTTTCCTGCACCAGGGGCACCATGTCGGCAATTGTACCCAAGGCCACCAGATCACAATATTTTTTCAGATTCGGTTCCGGTGTTTGCTTGAAAAAGCCGAGATTTCGTAAATGCATTCGCAGGGCCATGGCTAAATAGAATACAATACCCACGCCGGCTAAATGGTTTAGATCGGAAGGGCAGTCTAACCTTTTTGGATTCACGATAGCCAGCGCTTTGGGTAAGTCTTCGGGTGGGTCATGATGATCGGTAATGATGACATCGACTTGCTTGGTCTGGGCCAAAGATACGGCTTCATGACTGGCAATGCCACAATCGACGGTAATAATCAGCTTGATGTTGTCTCGTATGGCCAGTTCAGTGATATGGTCGGCTTTTAATCCATAGCCTTCGGTCAGACGGTCGGGAATGTAATCCTGGACAGTGGCTCCAACTTCAGCTAGAAATTGTGATATCAACGTGGTTGCTGTAACACCGTCTACATCATAGTCACCGAAAATTAATATTTTTTCCTTTTTTTCCAGTGCCTGTGCGATGCGGGCAACCGCCTTTTGCATGTCCGCCAGAGAAAAGGGTTGTCGCAGGTGATGCAGGCTGGGGTATAAGAAGTGTTGGAGGTCTTTTTTTGACAACAGGTTTTTCTGAGCTAACAAGGATGCGGTGGCAGAATGGCATCCCAGGTGGCCTCGAATCCGTTTTATTGCCGCTGAATCCACTCTTTTAAGTTCCCACGTTTTTTGCATGCCAATCCTTATATCATAGGGTGCTGAACAGGAGAAATCTTTTATTGCCAAAACTATCAAATCGTGCGACGATTTTGTATGCATTCAAAGACGCGACAATATCGCATCGATCGTCATAAAATCGGCTACCTCAAATTCATACTTGAAGGCTACGAGGGGCTGGCCACATTGTCGACCATGGATGCCAGCCGGGGCATGGTCACACTCTATATGCCACCCGGATGTGAAAAGGATACGATTGCTCTTATGCGATCATTGGCAGACGAGATTCATATGGAACTGTGGACCGACCGGTGATACACAAACCGGTGTTTCGGGTAATTTGGGGCAATGGCAGCTGTCAATTGACTTTGAGAAGATAAGCGCTATATTTTTTAAGCGTGATGGGATTAATGCAAAAAAAGAAACTCTATATCAATACCATCGGTTGCCAGATGAATGTATACGATTCTGAGCAAATCACCCAGCGCTTGGGTCTGATTGGATACGGACCGGTTTCAAGGCTGGAATCGGCCGATCTGGTGATTGTCAATACGTGTACGATTCGGGCAAAAGCCGAGCAGAAAGCCATGAGCTTTTTAGGGCGGGTGGCAAAATTGAAGCGCAAACAACCCAATCTGCTGCTGGGTGTATGTGGCTGTGTCGCTCAGCAGGAGGGCCGGAACTTGATAGCGCGGATACCCAGCATTGATTTCGTACTGGGCCCCAATGCAAGCAAGCATATCGCCGCCGCCGTTACCAGGCTTGAAAAATACGGCTGTCAGATTGTTGATGTGGATATGGTGCCAGAAGCATTGACAGACCAGAATACGCTGGTTCCAGAGATGGATTTGGGTATATCGCGATTTGTTACGATCATGCAGGGCTGTGACAATTATTGTACCTATTGTGTTGTGCCTTATGTCCGCGGCAGAGAGATAAGCAGGTCCCCTGAGAAAATTATCAATGAAATCAAATCGCTCGTTAACAAAGGCGTTCGAGAAGTCACCCTGCTGGGACAAAATGTCAACAGCTATGGAAACAAGCAGCATTTTGAGGGTTTCGCATCGCTGCTCAAGCAGATCGACCAAATTGATAATCTACTTCGAATCCGGTTTACCACGTCACACCCCAAGGATCTGTCCGATGATCTCATCCGTGCATTTAAATCAGTAGAGAAACTCTGTCATCATATTCATCTGCCAGTGCAATCTGGATCGAATCACGTACTGAAACGCATGAATCGGGGATATACCCGGGAAGCTTATCTGGAACTGATTCACAGGCTTCGACAGGCCTGTCCGGATATCGCGATTACATCTGATATCATCGTGGGGTTTCCGGGAGAATCCGAGCCAGATTTCGAAGATACGCTTGATTTAATCAAAACCATCGAATTCGACAATGTATTTGCCTTCGCATATTCGGATCGACCCAATACACCGGCAAGCCGATTTAAAAACAAAATCAGTCAAATTCAGAAAAATGAACGACTTCGAGCAGTTCTCGATCTGCAGGCTGAGATTACGCAACAGATTCACAGCCGTTTAACCGGTACGATCCAAACCGTTCTGGTGGAAGGCGCCAGTAAAAAGCAAGCCAAGGGAATTCAGGATTCTGTAGATAGGCAGAATCAATGGACCGGTCGGACCAGTGCCAATAAGATCGTCAATTTTTCTGATGATTGCAGAGCGGACATGAAACCACGTGTCCAGGTAGGAACGATTCGTGCAGTGAGCATAGAACGTGCATTGGCACATTCACTAGTGGGACGTGTGCTGACAGGCAACCCCTGTCAATTGCCTACGAAAGGAAATCAAAGTTATGCTGCATAAAGTAACCATTGCCGGTCTGACCATGGATCCGGCATCCAATACACCCATTGTTATACTGAAATCAGAAAAGGATGAGCACGCCATCCCCATTTGGATCGGATTGCTGGAAGCCACATCGATTGCATCGGCTCTTCAGGATATTGAGTTCGACCGACCCATGACGCATGATCTATTTAAAAATGTAGCCGATGAATTTAAGACCCAGGTAACGCGTATAGAAGTATGTGACCTCAAAGAGAACACCTTCTACGCTCGGATATATTTTGAATCTGGGGAACGAAAATTTGACATCGATGCCAGGCCGAGTGATGCCTTGGCAATTGCATTGCGCTTTGGGGCCCCAATTTATGTGGATGATAAAGTTGTCCAGAGTGCTGGCACCGGTGATGGCCGTCCGGAGGTGTTTGACGACAGCGAAGAGGGCCAAAAATGGGCCGAATATCTGAAGAATCTGTCGCCGGAGGATTTCGGAAAGTATAAGGTGTGATTTTTCTCAATATATTGAGAAAAAATCGTTTTAGGTTTTAGGTGTTAAGTTTTAGGTCAGCCAACCGCAGGGAGTATCTTTAGAGTACGAATACATAAAACCTAAAACTTAACACCTAAAACGGTTCTAATACTTAAATATCCCATTTTCATATATTGTTTGCTTTTTCCCTCCCCTTAAGTGTGCGGTCACCAGTTTCTTTTCTGTATTGACCAGGTCCCAATGCAAGGCTGAGTCATTGAAGCCGAGCCTGGTTTTTATTTTCTTGGTGAGTTTGGCGACATCGCCATCATAGGTGTCCGAGTATGAGCTGCCCAGGGCCACATGACAATTGCCGTATTTTCCACCATAGTTTTCATCAAACAGGGTATTGGCCATAAATCGGTTGATTTTTGAGAATCGCTTATCGGTCAATGAGAACTCTCCCACCCGGCTGGCGCCTTTGTCCATGGCGAGTTGCTTTTGCATAAATCGATGGCCCTGGCGGGCTTTAATCTCAATCACGTGGCCTTTTTTGAACCGCAGGGTTACATGCTGTACGCGGTTTCCACTGCGGTAGGACGGTTGGTCAGCAAAATACACACCCGTTGTCCCGCGCCAGTCAGGAGACATAAAAAGCTCAAAACTGGGGATATTGTGGCCGGAGATGCCGATCCAGCGCCTTTTCTCGCCGGGAGTGATGGTCAGGTCCATGTTTTTCGATTCCACCTGAAAATGTTGGACATTCAGGCTGTTGAGCCAACGCTTTATTCGGGCAGCTTCTGCATAAATGTGCCGCCATTCGTCAGTGGGCGACCTGCGGTTCAAGAAACAGGCCTTAATTATTTGAGCCGCGTATTCTTTTTGGGATAACCCAGCGTGTTGGGCCAATGCTTTGGTCGGAAACATACACAAGGTCCAACTAAATTTTCCCTGTTCCTCGCGCTTATCTAAAATATCGCGAATGTATTTTCGAGCAATAGCGGCCTGACCGATTTTGACTGGATCCACATGGCTCAAATGGGTGATATCTTCCGGGGCGTGTAAAAAAATGCTCCCATTTAGGTTTTGATAAAGTGTCTTTTCACCCGGTGGCTGAAATATCAGTTGTTGCGGATCAGCCAGGTCAAAAAAATGGCGCTCCATGACAGGTGTCGTATCTGATCGCACGACCGGATGCATGCCCATAGCCAGTAGCCGCGCTTGCAGGATTTCGGCCAGCTTGACCGCTGGAATGTTATAGCGTACCAGGAATATTTCTCCCCGTTTGAGTTTTGCGCGACGGGCGGTCTTCAATCCCCATATGAGTACATCCGCATATCGTTCCAAATGGGTTTTCGTCAGCATATGATACCTCAATTAACTACGTAGATATTAATCTTTTAAAAAAATGCTGTGATATTCTTCCTCGGATAAATGCATCTTTATCAACCGTGTTACCCAATTGAATATATCGTGCAATTCCTGGTCAGTCAGGCGCGTTATCAGGGTTTGCATCATGGTATCGTCCGATAATTTTTGGAGATAATAGATAACCGTTTTTTCATCTGTTTCACGGTTGAAACCAAATCCCACCAGTCCATCATACTCTTCAACAAATCTATGGGCGTGTAGAGCCATGTCAACCTCATTCTTTATATTTCGGATGCACAACTGACCGTATTTTGTTATGGTGCCGATATGGATACGAGTTGTCAAGATGAGTGCTCCGCTGTGCGCCCGAATCGAAACCATATACTGATAAACCCCATAAATACGCGAAATATGAGTTGCGATCAATAGTCAAATGAAGACATTTCAATCCGATGATGGTATCACTATCCGCTATAAAAGCGATACTTGCCAAGCGGCTGCATGCAAAGGGACCGTTGTCCTTTTAGGTGGTCGAACTGAATTTATCGAAAAATATTGGGAAACTGCGGAGGATTTGCTGTTGCGAAAATTCGATGTGTTTAGATTTGATTGGCGGGGCCAAGGACTGTCGGATCGCATGGTAACCAACCGTCATAAAGGTTATGTTGGGTCCTATGATGACTATTTGAAGGATCTCACCATTTTTATGGATAGATATGTCAGGTCAACCGCCAAACAACCGATCATCATCCTGGCCCATTCCATGGGCGCACATATTACCCTTCGGTATTTACACGATCATCCAGGCGTTGTGGATCGTGCCATTCTAACATCACCGCTGATTGATATTGCAGGACCGGAATGGTTGAAACTGTCTCTGAAGATCCTGGTCAGTTTTATGACCGCGCTGGGCTTTAAGACACGTTATGCCACCCGAGCCATGGATTTCGATCCGTCCAAGAAACGTTTTCAGGGAAACCGGCTCACCCGGGACAGGCGTCGGTTTCAGGAGACGATCCATGCTATCGCGATGAATCCAGATCTTGCTGTGGGCGGTGTAACCTTTGGTTGGCTGGATGCCATGTTTGCATCCATTCGGCTTATTTTAGCGGTAAATTATTGCCAGCAAATCACAACGCCCACATTGATTCTATCAGCCGGATCAGATACCATCGTTTCAAATGCTGCTCAGCAGGTCGTTTGTCAGCGCATGCAAAATTGCCGTTTAATAACAATTTCGGGTGCATTGCACGAAATGCTGATAGAAACCGATACGGTTCGGAAAAAAATATGGGCGCATTTCGATAATTTTGTTATGGGTTCAAGCGAGAACTGAAATGTCTGTTGCAGTAGTGTTGAATTTAGCGTAATAAGGAATCCGATCAGGCAATTGCTTGGTATCTGATACCAGTCGTCAAGAATTTTCATGCGCTAGCACGCACAAGCATGAAAGATATTCTATGTATTGACATGTCATCGCTATCCTTTAAGAGTAATGCATGAAAATTTTTATAGTACGTTCCGATTCAAATTCGCGACCAGGGATATGCCTTTCTTCACAATCGGAACCTTATTCGGACAGATCGGATACCATAACCGCCAGCACAAGCGAGGGAGGACGGGTGTATGAAATGGAAAGATTCAGATGAAGGTATGGATTCCGGAGACGATAGCGGTAGCGCATACGAGGAAGATTATTCACCGTTGCGAAGTAAAAACTTCGCCTTTGGATCTAAATTGGCCTCGGTCATCGTCCAGCCAGGTGTTTGGGTTTTTGTTGTCGTGGTGGTGTTAGCGCTTATCACTTTTTTTATGTTTCTTCCAAAGGGTGAAACAACCGTCCCGCAAGCGAAACTGAACCAAAGTTTGCATGAACTCGAACGCAAGATCACATCCCTGGAAGAACAAAATAAAAAAATGAATGATCTGATTAAAGCAAACCAGGAATCAACCGATCCCCTGCTGGTTCGTCTGGATCGCTTGGAATCCAAGTTCGGCCAACAACTCTCTGACTTACACAAGCAGATCAAACAGCTAAAAAGGTTCCAATCCCAGAAAGCCCAAACAACGGGCCCTAAAAAAGTCAGCACCAAAAAGACCACTCAAAAATCGGCAGAAACCTATACAGTTCAGAAAGGGGACACCCTGTATAGCATCAGTAAACAGTTTTCGGTATCAATCTCCCAGTTACGCAAACGAAACAAACTGTCATCGAATGCGGCAATTTTTCCGGGGCAGAAATTGATCATTAAACCCTAGTTTTTGGGTACGATGATAACCGATATGCACCCGCATTCGCATCAATTCAAAGCCATCATTTTCGATCTGGATGGCACCTTACTCAACACGCTGAATGATATAGCCGAGGCCATGAATCAGGTGCTGGTGGACAACGGCTTTCCAAACCATCCAATTGATATGTATAGATATTATATTGGAAACGGCCTGGAGAACCTTATTATTCGGGCCCTACCTGAGGAAAAGGCGACCCCAGAGAGTTTGCCCAAATATCTGCAAGCATTCCGTATTGCCTATGCCCAGAATTGGCACAAAAACACCCGACCATACCCGGACATTCCGGCCTTGTTAACCCGCCTGACACAACATGATTTCCATTTGACGATCTTGTCCAACAAGGCGCATGAATTTACGGTGCGAATGGTGCTAACATTGCTGGACCAATGGAAATTCAAAAAAATCCTTGGTGCCGGTTCCGGTTTTCCCAAGAAGCCAAATCCCAAGGCGGCCTTGCATATTCTCGAATATTTACGCGTGAGGCGGGATGAATGCTTATTCGTAGGAGATTCAGGGGTGGATATGCAAACGGCCAAGGCTGCCGGTATCTTTCCCCTTGGTGTGACGTGGGGATTTCGACCCGAATCGGAACTACGTGAAAATGGCTGCCGTTTCATCGCTCGGAAACCATTAGATATTTTAAATCTTTTTTAGAAAACGCCTTAAAAATGAGTTCTGTTTTTAGGATCCGGAGAAGCCCTTAATTTCGCCGACCGCTGTTTCGACAGCCCCTATAATTTCATCAGATTGCATGGCTGTAACAACGGCTTCAATGTCCCGGTACAGTTCACGGTCCTGGGCCAGGAAGGGGACCCGCCTGCGAATAGCCTTATGGGCGGCCAGGGTACCAATCCCGGCCTTCAGAGACGTTTGCCGATTTAAGAGGTCATAGGCTTGGGCCGCGCACAAAAACTCGATGGCGATAACGTGCTCGACATTGCGTAGAATTTCCTGGGTTTTCCGAATCGCAATGGTACCCATACTCACATGATCTTCTTTGTTGGCCGAAGTGGGGATGGAATCGATACAGGCAGGATGGGCCAACGATTTGTTTTCGGATACCAATGCGGCTGCAACGTACTGGCCGATCATGTAACCCGAGTTGAGTCCCCCCTCGCTAATGAGAAAGGGCGGCAGACCGCTCAGTTGGGGATTCACCAAACGCTCGATTCGACGTTCGGATACACTGCCCAATTCGGCCAGACCCATGGAAAGATAATCAGCGGCCATGGCAATCGGCTGACCGTGAAAATTTCCTCCCAGGCGCACGTCCTTGATATCAGTAAAAATAAGCGGATTGGTGGTGGTGGCGTTGATCTCGATGTCAATCACCCGTTTGGCGTGTCCGACCGCATCCTTGCTGGCGCCATGAATTTGAGGCGAACACCGTAAGGTGTAGGCATCTTGAATTCGAGAACAGCCTTTATGTGATCGGATTATCTCTGAGTCCGCAGTTAGTCTCAGTATATTTTCGGCAGTCATGATTTGGCCGGGATGGGGACGAACCTGATGAATACAGGGATCGAATTCAGATTGACTTCCCATTAAAACCTCAAGGCTCATGGCACAGGCAATGTCAGTCATTTTTGACAAACGGATGGCATCAAAGACCGATAAAACACCGATGGCGGTCATGACCTGGGTGCCGTTAATAAGCGCCAGCCCTTCACCGGCTTCGAGTTGCAGTGGCGCCAGGCCCAACTTGTCCAGGGCTTCCTGGCCGGGCATCTGTTCACCTTTGTAAAAGGCTTCTCCTTTTCCAATCAAAACCAGTCCCAAATGAGCCGTAGGGGCCAAATCGCCACTGGCCCCCACAGAGCCTTTTTCCGGTATAAGCGGGATAAGCCCTTCATTCAGGAATTGTATCAGTCGTTCCACAGTATGGACCCGGCAACCAGCGTACCCCAGTGATAAGTCGTGAATCCGGACAGCCATTATGGCCCGTACGATATCTTCTGGTAAGGCCTTGCCGACGCCCGCAGCATGACTCATGAGTATATTGGTTTGCAGTTGCTTGGTATCTTCTGATGAAATGGTAACATCGCATAAGGCACCGAAACCAGTAGTAATACCATAGAGAACTCTTTTTTCAGACACCCATTGATCAATCAATCGGGAGGCTTGCTCAATGCGGCCCCGGCCATCTGCGGTAAGTGCCACCGGATGATTGCCACGGGCTACCATTTCGATTTCAGCGATGGTAATGGGGCAGCGGTCCAACAAAATTGTTTCCATTGGAATTTTATGGCCTCCTTGATAATCAGTTCGCTCTCAGACGTTCAAATTTCGATTAATTCAAAATCGTGGTTAATTCGTCAAAATCCTGGATGACATGCGATGCGCCGGCTTGTTTGAGAGCGCGAACCAGCATTGCCTTGTCGGGTGCGGATGCGATAAACCCGATGCCGGTATAGCCGTATTTTGAACGCGCTGCCGCCGTCATATCATCGGGCATGTCTCCGATATAATAGCATTTTGATACATAATCCATATGGGGCTTTGCAATGGCGTCCAGCATAAATGGATTCGGTTTGCTGAGTGAAACAGTACGGTCGTCCTTTGCTTGGATGGCACGCTCTGCTCGCAGACAATCATCCAGCGTCAGGACTGAACCAAAATAAGGTGAAAGTTTGAATCTCTGGAGCGGATACTGGGCCTCTGCCCTGGGACGTCCGGTGGCAATGGCCAGCAGATTGCCATCCGCTAATTTTTGTAGTGCGGCCGGTTGAACCAACAATTTTTCCCGGTTTATCAGACCCTCGGTTATATGAAGCTGGGGAGGCAGGCCGTACGTCTGTAAAAACAGATCGTTGCCCAAATAAAGCTCCTGAAAGATTTGCTTTATTACATTACCCGTACCGACATCGTTGGCACACATGGCTTGAATAAACAGCTCTCTTTGCGTATCCTTTTCCCGGAGTAAATATTGCAACGGCGTGTCGTGTGTGCTTAGATGCTGAACCAGGGCCGTGACATCAGCGTTCTTCAGTACGTGCCTATGAATTATCCAAGGATCTCCGTTGGGTATATCACCGGTCAGGTGAACGCGCAACATGAGCAAATCAAGGATTCGATAGGTTAATTCCCAATCGTTGTTTAGGCCGCCGGTCTGTTTGACCGCTGCGATTTCTTCCAGAGAAAAAAGGGGGTCCGGTAGCTGGTCCCAGCCGCCGACCCCCTTGAAAAACAGCCGGGCTGTCATCCTGACGGCCTCACGATAAGAAGCCGACACATCCACCAGGACACCATCCATATCCAGTACAATGAGATTTTGGGCCGGCTTGACCATGTTATAAAGTTCCCACCAATTTTTGGATAGCCTGCATGTAGGCTGGCATGCCTTTGAAAAAGATATCGTTGTGGTTTGCAGATTTTATTTTTAGCAGATCCTTTTGAGTTGCCGGACTGGCATCGTACAGCGCCTGACCGTCGGAATAGGGGATAATATGATCGTACTCGGCATGTATGATCAGCGTCGGTTTTGTAAATCGGCCAATTTTGTCTAAATTGTGAAATCCAAGATCCTCTTTGTATCCTAACGCCACTGGATCAATACCCAATAGTTGTAACAAAGGCGCCGCCTGGGCAAAACCGCTTTCAATAATAAGCCCTTGAATTTCAGACGGGTAAGTTGCAGACAGCTCCAGGGCCGATGCACTGCCCAGGGAGCGGCCCATCACGACAAGCGGGCCTGTATGCTGATTTTCCCGGAGCCAGTCACGAATAAAAACGAAGACTTTGTGACTGTCGGCCATCATTGTGGAAACGGTAGGCTGGCCGTTGGAACGACCGTAGCCACGATAGTCCACCGGTAGAAAATTGATGCCCAGTTGCTTGTACAGGGGGCCCAGTTCGTCATAGTCTGAGACAATTTCGCCATTTCCATGAAAAAAGAGAATATTCGTTCCCTGTTTGCCCTGAATGTGAAACCGCGCGCCCACGTGAATTTCATCTGCGACCGGAATCATGACGTCGAAACCCGCAGCAGGCATCTGGCGGTTCGCCATTTCTGCACGGGGATGAAATAGAAACATGCAAACGTCAGGTCGGTCCAGGACGGAATAATCCGGTTTTGTTTCTGGCATCATTTTAATTTCCTCGTTTACGTCTCTGAATGAACACCCGCATATTTTGGTTGGCATAAATTTTCATGCCTTGACGCGCTTCAGCGGCATGCCCCTTTTCCGCACGTTGACCATGATTTTGAAACTTGCCATCCTTGTAAGTACGTTTATAACCTTGAAAGAAGCTGAAATTCAATCTCTTTTTTTGATGCAAGAAACCTGATATACTCGTTTTTCCATTTAACAACGAAAAAGGTAAAACATGAAGCATATCGTCTATTTAAAGAATAGCATTCAGGAATATGCCTGGGGCTCCCACAGTGCGATTGCAGCGCTCTTGGGCCAGCATGCACCCGCAAGTCGGCCCCAGGCCGAGCTTTGGATGGGCGCTCACCCCAAAGCGCCCTCATACGTGATCCAGGCGGGTCAGGAACGATCGCTTGCTGAATTGATCAAGGCATATCCGCTTAACATTTTGGGATCTGAAACAATTCGTCGATTTGATGGCCAATTGCCCTTCTTGTTTAAGGTACTGGCCGCCGCGGAACCACTTTCCATTCAGGCTCATCCGGACCGGGCTCGGGCCCAAAAAGGATTTGCCCGAGAGGAGGCCCTGGGTATACCAACGGATGCACCTGATCGCAATTACAGGGATAAGCAGCATAAACCAGAATGTATCTGTGCCTTGACAGATTTTTGGGGACTATGCGGATTTCGAAAGATTGATGAGATGGTGCCGTTGCTGGAACGATTATGCCCGACGACCCTAAAAGATGACCGGGATGTTCTCCGGAAAAACACGCCTCAGCTGGGTTTGCAATCCTTTATCCGAACACTCCTGAAGCGCAGCACGCAGGAACAGGCCGAAATTGTAGCCGAAGCCTGCAATCAGGCCGGTCCTATTTCTATGGATGGGTCCGCCTTTGAATGGGTCATCAGACTCAACAAGGCCTACCCGTCTGATATCGGTGTAATTTTTCCAGTCATCCTCAACCTAGTACAGCTGAAACCCGGACAGGCCCTCTACTTGCAACCCGGAGATCTGCATGCCTACCTGGAAGGGGTTGGGATCGAGTTGATGGCTAATTCCGATAATGTTTTACGGGGTGGCTTGACCCGCAAACACATTGATGTGGAAGAATTGACCCGGACTCTCAATTTTGAGGAAAAGCGGATTGATATTCTGGAACCGGAAGCCACATCGGATGGTGCCGGTGTCTACCGGACGCCTGCCCGGGAATTTGAATTGTCCGTGATTGCGCTAAAAAATGGAACCATCTACCAGCGTTCTGAGGTAAGAACGATAGAGATTATGCTGTGCACGGCGGGCCAACACCGTATCACCCCAACGGGCAAATCGGAATCTGTGCCGTTTGGCAAGGGACAGAGTCTCCTCATTCCAGCTGCTGTAGCCGGTTATGACATCCAAGGGCAGGGCACCATCTACAGAGCTTCGGTGCCCTGAATGGTAACGATTTTGTGTGTTCCTTTTTAAAGATATTCGATCTGTTTTTTCACATACAGTATTCGAAAGCGGTATCTGCCGGCACTGTACCAAAGCCTATTTTTCAGGCAAAACCGAAGAAGACCTCACCAGCCATATCATGGCACCGGTCTGCAGCAAGGAAAGCAGGACAAAATAGAACAGCCAGATCGGTAGTCCCATTATCGTGGGCCCGGTCGTTCCCCAGGCCCAGAAATCCATCCCCAAAATGAAAATAGCGGCAAAAATGAATATGTATTTATTTGTCAGCCAGGCGGGCTGGCTGAATACCGGTAGACGATTCCGGTCAGAAGCAACCAGGTGAACGATTAAATAGGCGCCAAATACGGCCAGCATGACCCATACAACCGGCAAGAATCCGCCCGGCGACACCAATTTGAAATAAAACAGTAGCACAAGTGTTTGGCCCACCACGATACTCGCAATGGCGGCCGAGGCAAATACCCGCTTAAAATACAATCCGAAAAAAACGGTGGGGAATAGAACCGCCAGCCCGGTAAATGTCTGGGTCGCGATCTGCAAGATCGTTGCCGGCGGTCTCAGGGCCAGCAACAAGCCGGCCATACTCAGAAAAATGACAAACAGACGTCCAGGCAAACTTGTTTGCGTTTTTGTATTCGTTCGCGAGGGGAGGATGTCCCGGGTGAATATCGAACTTAAGGTCAACAGCTGTGAATCCATGGTGGACATCAAGGCTGCCAAGCCGGCGGCCAACACCAAGGCGGCCATAAAATCCCCCGATATCAGCGTCAGTGTCATGGGCAAGATACGGTCGGCTTCCTTGCCGACCAAATCCGGGAACGATAAATGGCCCATAACACCAACCGATATGGGCAAGAAAAAGACGATTGTGCAAATAAGTGGATAGAAAAGCATGGTGCGGGCGATAACATTCTGGTTTTTAGCCGTGAAGAAACGCTGGAACAGTTGTGGAAACATGGGATCGCAGAAAAACCATAACAGGATAAAGCTGAACCAAATACCGTAGGTGTATTTGGCCGTACCGCCCGGCCTGGCAAACAACAGCGAATCGGTATGCAATAATTTATGATGGGCTTCCAAAAACCCACCATGATGGCTGGCGACGATCACCACCGCAGTCAATAGCAGGACAAACATAAGCAATCCCTGAAATAGATCCGTCCAGACAACTGCCCGCAACCCACCGCGGAAAGTATAGAGAACGATAATCACAGTTACAATCGAACATCCGTATCCATAGGGCAGGCCAATGAGGGCCTCTAAAGCATATCCGGCCGCCATGGGTTGTAATGCCAGGTAGGGAATGGTGAAAATAATCATGACCAGGGCAAACAGCCAGGAAAGGAGCGGGTTGTTGTATAAATACCGAACCAGTTCAGGGGGTGTGACAATCCCATGGTCTCTTCCAACCTGCCAGATCCGGCGTCCTAATATCCAAAAAGTTAAAGCCATAAAGCCGGTCCCAAATCCCATGATTGGAAAAAATGCATATCCGTCCCGATAGCCGGCACCGGAGGTACCAAAGACCGTAAAGGCCGAGAAATTGGTGGCCACCATGGTACCCAGCAAAACCAGGGAACCCAGTTTGCGATCGGCCAGAAAATAGGATTCCGGTGATGATTTGAACCGGGTTCGGGCGATAAAACCGATCAGAAGGATTAGTAGAAAATAAGCGACAAGTACGCTAATTTTAATAATCATAATAGTTACCTATTCATCATAATTGATATGTCCATCTGAAAAAACAGGGATACGCCGTCCTACACAATCAGAATGATTTGCTGATTGATGCAAAAAACGAAGAAAGCCATTCCGACCAAAGGTCGGGATGGCTTTTTAAACCTGGCATAACCTTAAATTAATAACTTGATATAATTTGAAAAAGCAGCTTTACCCAAGTGCATTGCCGCTGGTTGACGATGTATCTCCAAAGCATATGGATGTCAAGATAAAAACTGTCGCCTAGCTTAGAATAATTCGGGCGTCGGCGATACTGCACCCATCCTGGTGGACAATCACCGGGTTTAAATCCATTTCTCGTATTTCCGGGTAAGCTTCGATTAGATCCGAGCAGAGCAGCAGTAAACTGACGAGTGCTTTCTCATCATAGGGCGGATTGCCACGAATTCCAGCCAGAATAGGGGCCGATTTCGTTTCCTGGATCATATTCTTGGCACCGCGGCGGGAAAGCGGCAAGACCCGGAAGGAAACATCCTTGAGAACTTCCACCATGATACCGCCCAGGCCGTACATTATTACGGGTCCAAACTGGTCATCGATTTTGGTTCCGATAATTACCTCGACCCCTTTGTCGGCCATGGAAGACACCAGGACACCCCGGATGTCCGCATTCGGGTCGAAAGCCTCGGCGTTGGCTTTTAATCTATTGAAACCAGTGCGAATCTGTTTATCCGTTTGCAGGTCCAAAAGTACACCACCGGCATCGCTTTTATGCAGAATATCGGGTGAGACAATTTTAAGGACTTTGCGACCTTTAATTTCACGAGCCATGTCAACGGCTTCTTGGGCTGTTTTCGCCAAAAAGTCCGGTCGAATATGGGCACCATGCATGCGCAGCAGCGCTTTGGCTTCATGCTCTAGTAGAGCCTTGCGCTTATCTGCCAAGGCTTTCTTGATCAATGCGCGTCCTTCTTTTTTGGCTTTTTTTCCCCAGTCAAAGACAAAGTGTGCTTTGGCACGATACCCTTTAAGATAGGAGCCATATGAAGCCAGTGCCGCAATGCAATGACAGGCGATATCCAGGGCGTCATAAACCGGAATACCATAATATCGAAGCAGATCGAGTGAATGCGGTTTTTCCGAGCTGTAGAGGCTGTGAAGGACAATCGGTTTTTTGCGGGACCGGATCATTTTTCCCATTTGATGGGCGGCATCTTCTTCCATAAGCGAGAGCTGTTTGGCAAAGCGGATACCATAGCCACCGAATAAACCCACGATCAATAGGCCACCCACATGGGGATCTGACAAAACAATTCGGGCACACTCAGCAAAAACAAATGGATCAGAATCGGTTCCACCGGCCACATCGATGGGATTGATAACCGAGGCCGCTGTCGGTAAAATTCGTTGGAGCTTTTGTTTGGTATTCGGGTTTAATTCAGGTATCTGGACGCCGAGGTCGGTCAGCACGTCTGCGGCAATGGTGGCGTGTCCACCGCCATCGGCCAGAATGGCCACGGAATTGTTTTTCAACGGCGGCAGTCCGGCCAGAGATTCAGCCACTGGAAAAAGAGCATCCGGATTTTCGACGACCGTAATTCCGGCCCGTTCAAAGGCCCCCTTGGCTACTTCTGAAATACCAGCCAGGGCGCCCGTGTGCGAGCCGGCAGATTTTTTTCCGCGAGAAGAACGTCCGCTTTTTAATAGGATAACGGGTTTGTGACGGGTCGTCTGGTAAGCCTGCTGCAAAAATTCTCTTCCCATGCGCATACCTTCCACGTACATAAGGACAGCCTTGGTTTGGGGGTCCTTACTGAAGTATTGCAGGTATTCATGAAATTTTATATCGGCTTCGTTGCCGACACCCACGTAGGTGGAAAATCCCTTCTTACTTTTTAACTTGGCTTCAGTAATGAGTGTCAGTGCCATATTGCCGCTTTGGGTGAGCAGTCCGATTTCGCCCTTGGGCGAATCCTTCAAGCCCACCAGGTTTAAGCCCAGGTGCATGTTAATCATCCCGGATGTGTTGGGGCCAATGATACGGATGTTGTTTTTAGCTGCAATGGTGCAAACCTGTTCTTCCAGCTGCTTGCCGGCGTCACCCACTTCGCCAAAACCGTTGGCCAGAACCACGGCGCCATGAACGCCTTTGCGGCCACAATCTTCCAATATCGACGGTACCGTGCGGGCCGGTGTGGCAATTAAAGCCATGTCGATCGGATCCGGTATGGCCGACACCTGGGGATAACATTTAAGACCGAGTATCGTGGTTTCTTTGGGGTTGACCGGATAGATCCCCCCTTCATACTTTTCATCCAAAAGGGTGCGAATGGTTTGATAGCCCCGTTTGGTTTCGTCCTTGGACGCACCCACAATGGCCACCGAAGATGCATTAAAAACTTTATCAAGCATGATTACCTCTTTTTTACTTTTTACGATCTTCAAACGATTTAAGTGCGTCCTGGCGCTCCTTGGTCGCTACACAGGCAAGACAGGCTTCGATTTCAAATTCCATTAAAGCTGCCATGCTGACTTCTCCCTGTGCCATTTGAAGGCCCTTTTTTATCATTTTAATGGAAAAAGCCGAATTCTCGGATATTTTTTGAGCCATCTTCCTGGTTTCAGCCTCAAGCTGTTCCAAGGGTACCGCCCGGTTTACCAAACCAATGCGCTGAGCTTCCTGGCCGTCGATATAATCGCCGGTGAAAAGCAGTTCTTTGGCTTTGGCCGGGCCAATCAAATCCTGGATTAGGCGCATAGCGCCGCCGGTGACCGAAGAGGTGACCTTTGCTTCCGGAGATCCGATCTGGGCTTCATTAGCAGCGATACGTATGTCGCAGGCCAAAGCCAGTTCGTATCCTGATCCCAGCGCGTATCCGTTGATGGCCGCAATGGTAGGTTTCTCGAATCGTAGTATTTTACGGGTGGTTTCCTGCAAAGCTTCCAAATACGTGCGGTAATCTTCAAGGCTGCGGGTTTTACTTTCTTTGAGATCGGCACCGGTTGAAAAAGCACGGCCGTGGCCGGTAATGATAAGGACCTTGATTTTTGAATCTTGAACGGCATCTTCCATGGCGGATTGAAACTCAAGCCAAAGCTGACGATTCATGGCGTTCAAGACCTTGGGGCGGTTTAGTTTTATCCAAGCCTGATGGTCCTTTTTGTCATAAATGATGCATTCGAATTTCATAGACACCCCGAGTAATAATTTCTTCTAAAAGGTTAATGGTGTATCGTCCAAAATAAGAATTTCGATTATTTAAAATTATCAATATCTTTTGCAAACGTTTCAAAATCAAGCGCATGCAGGAAACGGGAAATGGTTTGCCCGACCGTATCAGCTGTATCGATTTTATAATGACCTTTTGCATTGCGACTGGATAGGCGCTTGGCGTTTGCAACAATGGCCTCGAGAGCCGCTGGCGTCATTTCTACAACCACGTTTACCGCGATGGTGTCTTCAGGCAGGGGCATGTAGATGTCTCCATGGTAGAATCAAGGTTAGGGGTTTCAGAAACTATTAGCAGTTGCCAATTTGAGCGTCAAGGGATAGCATTGGACATGCATAAAATCATGAGTGAATATCAGGTTGAACAACTGCAAGCGCTGGAAGGGGTAAACGCATATCTTTCCGGGCTCAAGGACGCAGATATCAAGGCCCTTAAGCAGAAACTGTCAGAATATCTTAATTTTCGCACAGAGGTAGATCAATTTTTAACAACACATTTTGAGGATATTTGTACTCAAAGCTGCTATCAAAGCCAGGTAAGTGCATGTTGTACCCGCGATGGTATTATTACCTTTTTTGCCGACGTGGTTATTAACGCAGTCCAATCCACGCAGGGTGAGCGCGACCAATTGATTACCACATTAAGGTCAGCTTATACGGGTAAGCGCTGCATATATTTGGGGGACTCGGGTTGCCGCTGGCAGGTCAAACCACTGGTGTGTGAGATGTTTCTTTGCTTAAAAGCTGAAGAATCTGTTTTCAAAGGCAATCCATCGCTGGCGCAGGAATGGAATAGATTAAAACAACGCGCCAAGCAGTTTCGCTGGCCTGACCGGCCAGTGCTTTTTGATGAACTTGAACAGATATTTTTGGACAGCGGATATTCGTCGACCCTGATGTATCTGCACAATAGCCCTGGTTTGCGTCGGATTAAAGAACGCAGCCTAAAAGCAAGCAGCACCAAGCAATAAGCTGCGATTAGCTGAGGACTGATCGCTGAAAGCTTAGCTAACCGCTAAATGCGGTTTAAATGCCTGATACAGGGATGCATCCATAATGGCTTCGTAGCCACGCAACTCGGCCACGATACGATTGTCGGCATCGATTAAAACACAATTCCCCATCATCTTATGCGCGTTTACATCCGTGATTTGCAATACGGCTGTGAGACCATCGGATGGAAATGTGGTGCAATACTGGCGGTACCGTTTGCAATAGCTCGGTAGGGAGACCGAACCCGTTTCTTCGTAACACCAAAGTGTCGCCAATTGAAAAGCACAATCAATGGCCAACGGATCACTGATCCAGGTACTCCGCAAGGGCTCCTGAATCCATTTTTCGGGCGCGGGTGCTGAAGAAATTCGGGCAGATATTCCTTTTGAAGAAAAATTGGTTATCTCTTGGATGCCTCGCAGGGCACTGCCGTGAAACAGAATTTTATCATAAACTTCAGCTACGCTGCGGTGATAGGTCCGGGACGGTGCCGGCAGGTTCGATTCAAACAAGGGTGCTTCGGGCAAGGCATCGGTCAATATGGCTTTTGCCCGTGAGTGGATCACGTCCTTTCCTTCCAAGATTCCATCTCGAAGTTCAACACTCACTTCAAAAATCGATCCCTTGCGATCAGCCTTCCCGGCAAATAAACGGATCATCTTCTTGTGGTGGTCCAGTTTGATACCGTTAAGCACGCGCAAATCATCGATACCGTGCAACATCAGGCCAGGATTGTCGTGCAGGGCACCATGTCCGAACCATTCGGTCATCAAGGCCAGGGGCACAACCGGTTTGCCGTTGAGGACGTGGGCTTCTAAAATCGGATGGCTGGTGGTATCAATTTCACGTTTAAAAGTTAGAGACATGGGTGCTGGGTTTTTGCTTTCGATAACAGCTTCCTGATCCTTTGGTCGACTTGCCGTTGGATTGTCCAATGGTGCTCCCAAAACTATTTCCACGGGATGGTTGCCAGACTGACTCATCTCAAGCAGCATACAGTGGGCGCCAGTCTCCATGGGTATCAATTCGATTCCCTTTTTTCGAAACTCCCGCCGCAATGCCGGAGAAACCATGCCGCCATCCCAGGGGCCCCAGTTGATGGCAACCACCCGGCAGTTGTCACGTTGGTAAGCTTCCCGGCGGCAAAGTTTATTCAGGACCTCATTGGCCACAGCATAGTCTGATTGGCCTGTGTTGCCGTAACGCGCGGTTACGGATGAGAAAACGATGATATAGCGTAATGCATCTTGTGACAATGCTGTCAATATTGACTGAAACCCGGACACCTTGGTGTCATAAACCCGATCAAATTGATCCGGTTTTTTGTCGACGATAAATCGATCCGCGATGATGCCGGCACCATGGATGACAGCCCGAATGGGTCCCAGTGATTGACGCACATTCGCGAGCAGACGACCCACGGCATCGCCGTCGCGAATATCGCGTGATTCATAGCGGACGACTGTCCCCAGGTCTGTTAGCCGGGAAATGGTGTTGTTGATTTCTCGATTGGCCATGTGTTGGTGGTAGGCCTGTTCAATATCCTTGGGTGATGCACCGTTATTATGGAACTGATGATAAAGAATCGCCTTTTTAATTTCGCGTTCCTGCGCAAGCCCCTTGAGCCAATCCGGCTCAGGTGTCGGTTGCGGAGATCGACCCAATAGCACCAGTGAAACAGGAACCTGTGCGGCAAGAGCCAGCGTGGCGGCCGCGGTAATTCCACGGGCACCCCCGGTTACCAGAACCACATCCTTTGCTCGCAGGTCGATCTTAACCCTTGCATCGGTATCGTAATCAGCCCTTAGCGCCGATAGGGTATATGTGTAGTCGCTATCCAGACCGATTTCAATGTCATCAAAAGGCAAATCACCGAAAAGTGTGGTCAGGATGCGTTCTGCCAGCATGCTGATATTGTCACAGGCGGGATCCAGATCCAGCGCTTTGCAGGTCACATCCTGCCATTCGATCGCGGCCGTTTTGCTTAGTCCGGCCAGACCGCCGGATACGGGGTTGTTTTGACTACCGCCTTTGAACCCAAAGCCACCGTCAATCCAGGAAAGGGTGGCAAACAGCGAAAAACCCTTGCGGGCATTTTGGATGAGATGCGGTCCAATTTGGTGTGCCAGGCGAAACACGGTTTTAAGATAGGTATCCTGGGACTGGTCATTAATCTCATGCGGGTCGGCAACTATAATGATGCCGCCGGTATGCGCCAAGTCAGGTCCCGTGTTTAAAAACGCTGACAGGTTGTCGTTTTGAACGGTCTCAACATGCATATCACGTTCACTGATTCGGGTTTCAAGGGCCTGGAGCAGCTCGCCGGGCGGTCCCACAAGCAGTACGCGTTGGTCAGGCGCAATGGATTTTAAACGGGAATGTTGAATCGTATGTTTTTCAAGCACCATGGTCTGTCGCTGAATGGCCACGCTTGGTTGCTTCTCAGGGGCGTGTTCCGGGAGTGAGTCCATGGTTTTTGTCAATCTCTGTTCCGATGGGCTGAAACTCGCCTGGGATTCCGGGTTTCGCCCCGGGGGTGCATCTGATGTGAGATATTCGCATATCTGACCCAAGGTTTTAAGGCTGCCCATGATATCCGGTGGCGTCGCAGGCAAACCGGGCACCCGATCTTCTAAAGTCGAGAGAATTTCAACCCGTTTTATGGAGTCGATTCCCAGATCGGCTTCGATGTCCATATCCAATTCCAGCATTTCCGTCGGGTATCCGGTTAGATCGCTCACAATACCCATCAAGATGGATTGGATGGGAGGCGGATTTTCAGCGACTGAAACCGTTTCCGGATCGTGGGCATCAATTGGTTTAACCTGCTCAAATTGTCCAGAAGGGCTGTTTTCCCCGGCCTGATCGATTGCTGTAACGATTTGTGCCAGCGACTTGAGGCCGCCCATTACATCGGGGGAGACGAGCGGCAGATTTGCTTGTCTTTCTTCCAGTGTCGAGAGAATTTCAACCCGTTTAATTGAATCGATGCCCAGGTCTGCTTCGAGTTCCATATCCATTCCAAGCATGTCCTTGGGGTAACCTGTCAATTCACTGACGATGGTCAAGAGGGTATTCTCGAGATTCTCAGTTGCGGTCGGCGGGGTGACCGTATCTGGGGTGTCCGCTTGAACAGCAGAAACGGTTGGTTGGGCACTGGCAGAAAAAGAGGCGTCTTCCTGATCGTGGTGATTCCGTTCAGGTATGACAGGTTTTGCCGATGCCGTTTCTGACAAAATATCAAGCCCGGGCGATTTTGAACGGGTCGGTTTTTGGCTTGTCACCTCGGTCTCAGACCGGGTTTCAATCCGCTGATGGTGTGCGCTATCAATTGCATGGCCTGAAAGATGCTGGACATTCTCAATTACCCGCTGCAGGGATCGGCCTGCTTCTTTTTGGTTTTCCAGAAAATGCTTATGGGCCTCGGTTGTCTGGGCTTGAATGGCTTGGATCGACTTGAGGCCTTCTTGGAGTGTGCGAAGTGCTTCTTGGCGCACATCCGGGGCAATCGTGTCTGTGGCTTTATTTTTCATGGATATTGTATCTGCTTGAATGGTTTGGGCCGTCGGTGTACTTGTTGGCTTGGTTGAATTCGACGCCTTCAGGTATTCGGGTTTGTTTAGCCGGTTCGCCTTGGTGTCGGTTTGTGTACCCTTTGGTGATTGGGTTGGTTTCTTCTTAGATCTCCGGAAATTGGCTCCGGTGACAGTGACCTGCATCCGCATTTCTTTGGGTGGGGCAACAGGCTCTTCCCAGGCGGCCAGGTCAACCGGGTAGCCGAGTGAAGCCAAATGGGCCAAGGTTCGAGCCAGGTCCGTAAGGCCGAAGCCACGACCGGCGGTCGGATCAATGGCGGCGGCTTCATAGTCCCGGTCTTTTAATATTGCCTTTAGCAGTCCTGTTAGTACCGGTTTGGGTCCCACCTCGATAAATGTTCGAACGCCTTTTTTGTAAAGGCTTTCGATATTGGCCATGAAATGTACTGGATTACCAATCTGTTGGCCCAGAATCGATTTCACCGATGCGGATTTTGATGGATAAAAGCCGGCGGTTGTATTGGACAGCACCGGTATGTCGGTTGGTGTGATGTCGGCGTGGTTGAGTGCTGATTGAAATAGTACCTGGGCATCTTGAACCAAATGGCTGTGGAATGCAGCTGAAACGGGAAGCCTGGTGGTCCGATAGTCGGCCGCCTGAAGATGCATGATGGCTTCATCAATGGCCTCGGTGGTCCCGGCTAAAACCCCTTGCTTCGGGCTATTCAAGTTGGCCAGAACCAGATCGGTTCTGTCTTGGGCAAAAGATTTCAGTTTTTCCAGGGGTGCCTTTACTGCCACCATGCCGCCGTAACCATTCTTTTCTCCAGCAGCGGCCATGGCTTTGCCACGCGATGACGATAACTGTAAAAAAGTGGTTTCGTCCAGCCACCCGGCAGCGCAAAGCGCGGTCAACTCGCCAAACGAATGTCCACAGGTCATGGCAGGTTTAATCCCAAACCGTTCCAGGATTCGCGTCATGGCCAGGCTGATTGCGCCAATCGCGGGTTGGGCCACTTCGGTACGGCGCAGGCTTAACTCGTGTCTGCGGGTTGTTTGACGATCACCGGATACTGTCGGATAGATAAGATCACTCAAATGCTGTTGGCCGGGGCTGACATCATCGGCCCGGGTTACTAGATTCAAGGCCTCCGGAAACAGACACACCAGATCACGGCCCATGCCCACATATTGACTACCCTGGCCGGGATACAGAAAAGCGAGGGGTGGCACGCTATTTTGACGGCCCCAATAGATGTTGTTCGACCGCCTTGAATTGAGCCTGTCGGGATGTTCGATTCTTACTTTGGCCAGCTGAATTTGCTGTTTGAGGGCTTGCCGCGATTCAGAAGGCGTCCCGCTGCGTTCATATACCAGGACAAGCCTGCAGGCATGTTCCGGTTTGAAACCAAGCCGGCTTTGTTGAGCCAGGTAAGCCGTTTGCTGGAAGGCCGGTTTGGGGCCTAGTGCGTTTTCCAGCTTTACAAGCTGGGTCACGACATCATTTTGGTTTGCCCCCGAGAACGCGACTAGTTCGACGCTGCCATCCCAGGCGATTTCTGCTTTCTCCGGACTGTATTCTTCCAAGACCACATGGAAATTGCTACCCCCGAAGCCAAATGAGCTGACACCGGCACGTCTGGGGATATGATCTTTGGCAAACCAGGGACGCGCCATTGCGTTAAGGTAAAAAGCGGATTCATCCAACTTAAGATCGGGATCAGGGTCTTCCACTTTGAGCGTAGGGGGAAGGACTTTATGCTTCAGGGCCAAGGCGGCCTTGATAATACCCGCCGATCCTGCCGCGGCCTTGGTATGGCCGATCATGGACTTTACCGAACCCAAGGCACAAAACTGGGATCGGTCCGGATCATACCCAAAAACATCTTTCAAGGCGGATACTTCCACTTTGTCCCCAACCCGGGTTCCGGTACCATGGGCTTCGATTATGCCAACGGTATTCGGATCGATGGCGGCATTTTCATAAGCGGAGCGAAGTGCTTTGACCTGACCACTGGCGCGGGGTGCATAAATACTTTGGGACTTGCCGTCGCTCGATGTACCGATGCCTTTGATAACGGCATAGATACGATCGCCGTCGTTTTCGGCATCTTCGAGCCGCTTGAGGACCAGCAAGCCTACCCCTTCGCCCAGAACCGTACCATCCGCATGTTTTGAAAATGGTCGAATGTCTCCGCTCGGTGAGAGAATCATGGTTTTCGCAAAACACATGTGCATGAAAATATCGTTGATGGCATCAACACCACCGGTAACGACCATGTCGCTTTTTCGGGATTGCAGTTCCATGATGGATAGATGCATTGCGCTAAGGGAGCTGGCACAGGCGGCATCCACAACACAATTGGTGCCACCCAGGTCCAAACGATTACAAATGCGACCAGCCACCACGTTTCCCAGTAAACCGGGAAACGAATTTTCCTGCCAAGGCACATAGGCTTCAGATATGCTGCGGATAACGGCATCAGCCGTTTCATCGGGAACGTTATTTTCTTCCAGAGCTTTACGCCATATCGGATGGCCCAAACGCGCACCTAGGGGAATGACCAATTCTTGGGTCCCGGTAACACCTAAGATGACGCTGGTACGGTCCCGGTTAAATTGCTTGCTTTGATGGTATCCGGCATCCTGCAGTGCATTTCGGGCCGTTATGAGAGCAAGAATTTGAGATGTGTCGGTTGCCTCCAGAGATGCCGGCGGGATACCAAATTCAGACGGGTCAAAGTCCACTGCCGGGAGGAAAGCACCCCGGCGGCAATAGACATGGTCGGGTTTTTTGGGATCGGCGTGGAAATACGCATCGGCAGACCAATGGGTTGCAGGGATGTCTCGGATGGCATCTCGTTTCTGGTACAGTAACTGCCAATAGGCCTTCAAACCAGATGCGTCCGGGTATAGACAGCTGATCCCGATGATGGCTATCGGAACCTGTTGCGGTTTATGGTATTGCTTGGTTGTCATGTCTTATAAGCCGGGCACAATAGTTACCATACCCGAATCCTCGAGTGGGTGCCTGCGATTCACCCTTGGCACCACTATCTTTTAGAATACAGAATATAATGTATAAAACATTCATTTTCAAGCCTTGACAGGAAAAAACCAAGTTGATATATTGATGTAACAACCAATCAACCTGAGACACACTTGCGCTGATCGCGCTCAAACCACGAAACTTTGTCTATAGATAATTGATATTACGGTTATTTTTTATTTAATCCCATGGGACATTGATTCGAAACGTAATGCGGATCGTTTTCAATCAGAGGACAGAAAAAAGGGTTGTAACAACAAACGATGATTAAATTCTATCTTAATCGCGAATTGGCGGATTGCCTGGGCTACAAATTATCACGTTGGAAACGATGGTCGCGGGAATTTTTACCACCAGATCCCTTGGGCGGGCTGCAATCGGGTTTCGCACGCCAATATAATATGGCCGATGCATTCCATGTCTACCTGGGGGGGCACCTGGTGGCTGATCTCAATTTCCCCATACCGGAAACCAGAGTGATTCTTGAAGATTTGAAACCCTGGGTTCGCAATCAGTTTTTTTCACATACCCAGAATAATGTCCCTTCGTCCGTGGCCTTGCCCGCCAAGGAGTACCGCATTCATATTTTTACAGCCAGGACTGATAATGGCAATGACCAGAAGCGTCGCTATGCCGTCCGTCGGCTGATTGATGAGAAAATGGATGGCAAACGGGGCACCCGCATGATCACAGAGCGCTACTTGGAAAACTGGCTTGAGGGGGGTGAATTTGTCAGCGGGGATGCCGAAGCGGAAAAGGCTTTGGAATGGGGAAGCTCTCGAATTCTATATATTTCAAAGCTGTTTGAACGATTTAAACGCAAACTGGCCAAGGAACCAAAGCATACTGATAGCCATAAGGTGTAAGACTTTAGCTATGAGCTGCTTATGGCATATCGCTTATCCCCCTGCGTTGGGTTTCAGCAATTCGATCAACGCATCCTGGTCACGCGGTTGAATGCGAGTGGATTCACCCGCGGATCGAATGCCCTGTTGCCGCAGACTATGTCTCCGGAGGATAATGGCGGCACCCACGAGAATATTCAGGGCTACCACAACCACCTTTCGATTTTGTGGCTGTTGCAGAAAGGAATCTTGCACCCACCGGTTAAATGCGCCCATGGCCGGACCACACCATATCTGATAATCTATTTTCCGCGATATATCCCCTTTGTTGGCCCAGTTGGAAGACTGGCCCAGATAGGAACGAAAAACCAACGCCATTTTATGCTTGGGGTCTTTTTGGGCGCGTTCAACTTGATGGGGATCCCGAACGCTGAAAAAATTTTTGGTATGAATCCATTCTTCTGAAAAAGATCGGCGGAAAAAATCTCTTTCGATCATGTGGCGCTGTTTTTGGGGGATTTGCTCGTAGACGTCATGGGTTGAATAGAGGTCGTAAAGTTTGGCAGCACGCAGTGGAAACATGGTTCCACGTTTCAACACCTGCACCTTCACACCCATTTCAAACATGTCGGCTGCCGGTGCCATGGTGACATCGGCCTGGCCTGCCTCACAAAGCATTTGCCGGACGGAATCGGACGTGCCTGCTTCCAGACAGGCCTGGTTTATGGATCCCGTGACAACATAATCGGCCCCCATGGCAAAAGCGGCGGCCGCGGATTCGGGTGTGGCAATACCACCGCCTAAGCCAACCTTGACCGCGCATTGATACCCGTAGGTTGACGCGCTTACAGCTCGAATTGACTGGATCGTGGGCAGTAAAGCCAGGGCTGGCTGGTTGTCGGTATGACCGCCGGAATCAGCTTCGGCCGTCAAGGCATCAGCCATGGGAATCTCGTTGGCAAACTGCGCCTCTTGTGCCGTAATCCAGCCGCGTTTCAGCAAGGGCTCAATAAATTTGCCGGGCGGGGGCGCCAAAAATTTGCTGGCCACCTCCTCGCGAGATATCTTGGCCACAATGCGATTGCGCGGATGGATTCGGCCTTTATCGTCTTTTTGAATTCCTTTCACGCGGTAGTAGACCAACGGCAGGGTCATATCCATAAATGCGGATGCACTGATGAGATGAATACCATTGTTTATATAGAGACGAACGGTTTCCAATTCCAGATGGGGGTCGGTGGGACTATGGATGAGGTTGAAGCCATACGGCTTGTTGTTTAAACGGCTCTTTATTTCATGGATCGCCTTTTCGATTTGATTGATGGAAAGTCCGGCAGCGCCAAAGAAGGCCAGCATACCCGCCTTCCCGGCGGCTGCAACCATGGGAACCGATGTGATGCCGTTGGCCATGGCTCCCATGACATAGGGGTAATCCAGGCCGTAGGCTTGCATGAATTCACGGCTTCCCAATCGAGCCGGATGCAAGGCCGGTACGGTGGCTATCCATGGAAACCGGTCATGACCCGTCTCGGAAGCCTGGCTTTCATTCTCAAAGGAGACAAAACGACCACCCGAGGCTATTCCGATTTGATCATCAACGGCAATTAAATGAACCGGTTTGGTGACAATATTTAGTTCGTCATAAACAGCTGAATGGCCGATTATTGGTTCGATACGGCCTTTTATCCACCAGCCCAATTGTGTTCTTGGTAGCATGACTATCCTCTCGGATGATACTTTGTATGTATTTCCTTCAGGTGTTTCTGAGCAACGTGCGTATATATTTGCGTGGTGGCGATGTCAACATGTCCGAGCATGACCTGAACCGTTCGCAAGTCGGCCCCCCCTTCGAGCAAATGGGTCGCAAAAGAGTGTCGCAGGGTATGGGGAGTGATGTGCTTCACCAGACCGCTTTTATGCGCGTATTTTCGAAGCAGTTTCCAAAATCCCTGGCGCGTCATGGGGCGGCCGGCCCTGGCAATGAAGAGATACGCGCTGATATGTTCTTTCAACAGACCCGGCCGGGCCAAACCAAGATAGCGGTCTAAGCGTTTCTTGGCATAGCTGCCGAAGGGTACCACACGTTCTTTGGCGCCCTTGCCGGTAACGCGCAGAAAACAGGCTTCCAGGTTGACATCCAGCAGTTTTAAATTGATCAGTTCAGAAACGCGTAAACCCGCAGCATATAACAGTTCCAGCATGGCTGCATCCCGATATCCGGCCAGGGAAGTCGGTTCCGGGGTTTCCAGTAAATTTCGAACTTCCGCCACCGATAGGACATCCGGCAGGCTAATCTGCCGTTTGGGTAAGTCCACGATTTTAGCATGATTGGTGGCTATATATTTTTCCTGGACCAGGAATCGATAAAAGCCGCGGATGGTCACCAAATGCCTGGCTCTGGAGCTTGTTCCCAGTCCCCGGTTTCTGAGGTGGATGAGATAGCGGAGAATAATTGCCGTGTCCGCATCTTGAATAGTATCGATACGATTTTTTTTTAAATAACGGAGGTAGCGAACGAGATCACGGCTATAGGCCGTGATGGTTTGGGCGGCCAGTCCTTTTTCCACCAGGATATATTGTAAATATTGATCGACAAGGGCATCCATATTAACGGAAGGTAACATCCTCATCCAGCGAGTTCAGGACCTCAGCATTGTCAGGTCTGACAACCACCTGGTTTTCGATGCGGACGCCGCCCCAATTCTCCAGGTAAATACCGGGTTCCACGGTTACAATCATGCCGGATTTTAAAACGGTGTCTTTCAACGGACTCAAGCGGGGCGATTCATGTACCGCCAGGCCGGTGCCGTGTCCCAGCCCATGTCCGAACTTTCCCTTATAGCCCGCATCATCAATGTGTGCTCTGGCGATGCGGTCCACTGCCACGGAGCTGACACCGTCGCGGATGGCCGCTATCGCCTTTTGCTGGGCATCGAATACCGTTTGATACACCTTTTGAAACGTTTCATCACCACGGCCGGATACCAACGTTCTGGAAATGTCCGAGCAATAGCCGTGCAGCTTCGCACCCCAATCAAAAAGCAGGGGCTCATCAGCTTGCCAAACCCGATCTCCGGGTATTGCATGGGGCAAGGCACTATTGGGTCCGGAAGCAACGATGGATGGAAAAGATAGATCTTCAGCGCCGGCTTCACGCATTTCTTTCTCCAACATCCAGGCCATCTGTTTTTCTGTCATGCCCGGTTTGATGGCTGTCAAGATGGTTGAAAAAGCTTTTTCGGCCAAATGCAATGCTGATCGGGTATGTTGAATTTCCAGCTCGTCTTTTATTTCGCGACGCTGTTCAACCAGGTTCTCGGTGGGGATCATTTCGATACTCAATTTTTGCGACTCGAGAGCTTGGCTTAAATCGGTTAAAATTTTATGGGTTACCCTGGCGGACTCGAATCCCAGCCGCCGGGTGCCAATTTGCTTTAGAATTTCCGGCAATGATTTGGCCAATCCTTCACGATAGCAATGAATCTCATAGTCCCTGGATTCAGTCTTGGCTTGAATATCAAATCGTGAATCGGTGGCCAACACAAGGTGATCAGCTGATATAAACAATGAACCTGCTGATTCATCACACTGGGTATCTTCAGCGCTGAAACCGCTCAGGTAATGTCGATTTTCTGCAGTCGAAACCATGAGCGTATCGATGTCAGCAGATGCCAAAAGCGACCGAATCTTATCAATCCGCTGGGTAATTTTTGCTTGCATAAGTATTTTCTCCAGAATTAGCAATTCATCAAAACGAGTTCTCAATTTATAAACATTCCCGTAATGCGCGTCAAACAGAAACCGATCAACCAATTGACTTTTGAAGCAATTTCACATAATGTAGCCGTGTTGTCTCGACACCAAACTGTAGTTTCATCCATATAAATCATATTGCGGAGAAACCGTTCGCGCCGGCCTGACATTACCGGAGCGACATCGTCGCGTAGGATGCCTTCCATGATCCCTTCACTGAAAAAGCTGGTCCGATTAAACCCGATTACACTTTCAATCATCCTGATTATCCTTGGATCCGCGCTCTATTTGGTGGAAGTACCCTTTCTGGAGTTGATGGAACTGAAAACCATCGACCTTCGCTATACCAGCAGGGACCAAAAGGCGCGCGTCTCCGATGTGGTTTTAGCCGTTATTGATGAGGAAAGCATTGACAAAGAGGGCAAGTGGATCTGGCCGCGATCCAAGATGGCAAAGCTGGTGCAAAAATTGTCGGATGCCGGTGCCAAGGTCGTGGCGTTTGACGTTGGTTTCCTTGAACCGGACGAGAAGAGTGTTGTCAAGACGATTGATGTTATTCAGAATCAACTTGCTGGACTCGATTCCGACAACCGGGCTTTTCTGGAAAACTTGAAGCGACAATCGGACAATGATCAGCTGCTTGCAGATGCGATGGCCGCTTCGAAGGCAAAAATTGTCTTGGGCTATTTTTTTCAAATGGAAAAGCTGCACGCCGGAGATTTTGATGAAAGTGTCATCGAACTACAAACGAAAAATATCCGCTCTTCACGCTATGCCCAGGTAAAATATCAATCTCCCAAGGCCATGGGAATTCCGGTCCTCGAGGCACAGTTGCCCAACGCGAACATCCGCACAATATCGCAAGCTACACCATATTCCGGGTATTTTAACATGATTCCGGACCGGGACGGCGTGGTGCGTTGGATACCGGCTGTAATCACCTTTGCGGGTGAGATGTATGCTCCGCTGTCCATTCAAACCCTCAGCGCGGCATTGGGCATCCAGCCGCTCATGGTGGTGGCGGAGTACGGGATTGAATATATCCAGTTCGGGGATATACGCGTACCAACAGACGAATTAGGACGGGTGATGATCAACTTTCGCGGGGATGCCGGGACTTTCAGGCATATACCCGTAACGAACATCTTAAATGACAAGGTCGACCCCAGTGAACTGCGGGACAAAGTAGTCTTTGTTGGCGCCACAGCCATCGGTATTTATGATATGCGGGTGACACCCTTCTCGAATGTTTTCCCCGGTGTCGAGATTCATGCCAATCTGGTGGATAGTGTCCTCAAACAAGAATTCCTGCATAAACCTACATGGGCAGCGGTTTTCGATGTATTAGCAATCATCATCGCCGGTCTCCTACTAGGGGTGGTACTCCCGCGGACCGGTGTATTTACTGGAATTTTAACGGCCAGTATCCTTTTTTTCGGCCATATTTTTTTCTGCCGTTATCTCTTTGTGAGCCATGGCTGGATATTGAATATCGTTTATCCGCTATTGGTAATTGTTTCGATCTACATCGGCATCACGGTTTACAAATATTTGGTAGAATCCCGGCAGAAACGATTTATTCGTAATGCATTCTCTACCTATCTGGCACCGACAGTCGTCCAACAATTGATCGACTCACCCGACCATCTGGAGCTGGGAGGTGAGGAGAGGGAAATCACTGCTTTTTTTTCAGATGTCCAGGGTTTCACCAGTATTTCCGAAAGGCTGACCCCAAATGAATTGGTTGAACTCTTGAACGAATTTCTGACCGAGATGACCGATATCATCCTCAAACACGAAGGCACTGTGGATAAGTTTGAAGGCGATGCGATCATTGCATTTTTTGGTGCACCCAACGACTTGCCCAATCAGGCGGAGACAGCTTGCCGCACATGCGTGGACATGCAGGAACGATTACAACTTTTGCGTGAAAAATGGCAACAGGAAGGCAAACCCGAATTGATGATGCGCATCGGACTCTGCACCGGACCGGCAGTTGTGGGCAATATGGGTTCACGTAACCGCATGGACTATACCATGATGGGCGATACGGTCAATACCGCCGCCCGGCTTGAGGGGGTCAACAAAATATATGGGATCTACACATTGGTCTGTGAAACAACTTTCCTGAAAGCCAATCAACGTGTATGGGGAAGGGAGATCGATGCCATCAACGTGATGGGAAAGGCCGAGCCTGTCGTTATCTATCAATTGCTGGGCAATGCTGATGATATCGATGAGACCATGCTTTCTATGACCAGCCGTTATGCTGACGGATTGCGTTTGTATCGGGAGCGGCAATGGGACGCGGCCATAGCAAAGTTCGATCAGGCCTTGGAGATTGTCACAGATGACGGACCCGCCCGGACCATGCGGGCGCGATGTCAGGAATATAAGCAAGATCCGCCCCCAAGAGACTGGAATGGTTCCTATACAATGAAAACCAAATAAAAGGATTCCAAATGAATTTTCTAAAGAAACACCCGGCAATGGTTCTGGGTGTCATTGTTATGATTCTGTTTCTGGGACTCTGGTTCGTGCGGCTTCACTTCATCGATACCCTTGAATTGAAATACTATGACGTCATGATGAAGCTGCGCGGCGATCAGGAGGCGCCAAGCAATATTGTCATGGTAGATATCGATGAGGATTCCATTGAAAAGTTAGGACGCTGGCCCTGGCCGCGCTCCTTGTTGGCTAATGGTATCGATAAAATAAACGCCGGCAGTCCCAAAGTGATTGCCTTGAATCTACTATTGACCGAGCCGGAAACCAGTGAGGGCTTGCGTGAGTTGCAGTCTCTGGAATCGATTTTCAAGGAAAAACTTTTAAAGAGAGCCGGTCGGGAAGGGAATGCATTTTTAGACGTACTGCGCCAGGCCCAATCCAGATTGGATAATGATCGCAAACTGACTCAGGCGATCGAACGTTCGGATAATATTGTCCTGCCGATTTTTTTTAAGGAATCAGCCGTTGTGGCCGAACAGCGCGACGCCCCCGACGCAACCTTGATCGCCCAATCGATTCAGCAGGTTCAAAACGAAGGCGGGTACAGTGTGCCCGCGGGGAATGAAATCGTCATACCGGTGCCGGCGTTCTTAAATGCAGCCAAGGGTATCGGGCATTTTAATTTACACTATGACATGGACGGGACCGCCCGGCGCGAGCGCCTGCTTTATGAATATAACGGTCTCTTTTTTCCTTCATACACGTTGCGCGCAGCGGCGCTCTATTTAAACATACCCCTGGAGGCCTTAAAAGCAGAAATCGGATCGGCGATCCACATCGGTTCCAAGGTCGCGGTGCCCACGACACTTTATTCTGAAATGTTAATAAGCTTCAAAGGACCGCGTGATTCATTTCGCAGCTATTCGTTTTTCGACGTGATCAACGATAAGATACCGGCCAGCATTTTTAAGAACAAGTTGGTATTGGTAAGCCCGTCTGCGGCTGGCATTATGAACCCTTTAAGCACCCCCACAGATCCGACCATGCCTGTGGGTGAGTTCTCTGCCCATACCATCTGGGCCATCTTAAATGATACCTTTATCCAAAAACCACCCTGGGCAGAGCTGGCAGAACTTATTGCCATAATTTGTATCGGCATCATCGCTGCCTGGGTATTGCCACGGCTCAAAGCAATGCTGGCCGGCATTGCTTTTGTGGCCCTGCTGCTGCTCTTTATCGGTGGTACCGCGTTCGCATTTACATCCAGCGGCATGTGGATTCCATCCATGTATCCGCTAATCGAATTGATCATATGCTATATTGGTGTTGTGAGTCTCAGTTATTTTGTGACCGAAACCCATAAAGATAAGGTAGAAGGGGAATCTGCCGAGACCAATCGCATGCTGGGGCTAAGTTTTCAAAGCCAGGGAATGCTGGATATGGCATTTGATAAATTCCGTCGGGTGCCTGTTAATGATGAGATGAAAGACAACCTTTATAATCTGGCTCTCGATTATGAGCGTAAACGCCAATTCAACAAAGCCGCAGCGGTCTATGCGTATATCGAAGAAAATGATAGCAAATTCAAAGATGTGGCCGAACGTAAGAAAAAAATGATTCAGGCCAGCGAGACCATGGTATTTGGTGATGGGTTTTTAAAGGGCGGTTCCCAAGATGGCGGTTTGATGGAAACCGGTACGGATATCAAGCCGACCCTGGGTCGCTACGAAATTGAAAGACAATTGGGGAAGGGTGCCATGGGCATTGTGTATCTGGGTAAAGATCCCAGAATCAATCGTACCACCGCCATCAAGACCTTTCGATTTACAGATGATTTTGAAGAATCCGAGATCGACGGCTTAAAGGAAAAGTTTTTTCGTGAAGCAGAAAGCGCGGGCACCCTCTCGCATCCGAATATCGTCACCATATATGACGCCGGAGATGAGCAGGATCTTGCTTATATTGCCATGGAATACCTGGCGGGAGAAGATCTGGAAAAATACACCAAAAAGCAAAATTTGATGCCCATGCGCAAGGTGATCGGCTATATCGCCGATATCGCTGACGGACTGGCCTATGCCCATGAAAAGGGTATCGTGCATCGGGACATCAAGCCCGCCAATATCATGCTACTGAAAAATAACGTGGTGAAAATCACCGATTTTGGCATTGCCCGCATAACCGCTACTTCCCAGACCCAGACCGGCATTGTCAAGGGTACGCCTTACTACATGTCACCGGAACAATTTTCGGGCCAAAAGGTTGACGGCAGATCTGATATCTTTTCTTTGGGGGTCATGATGTACCAATTATTAACCGGCAAGCTCCCATTTTATGCAGACAACCCCGCGGCTTTAATGAATCAGATCATGAATGAAGTCCATCTGGATCCGCGCAAAATCAATCCCAAAATTGTAAAACCGGTGGTTGCGGTTATCAACAATGCTTTGATCAAGGACAGGGACAAGCGTTATCAGAATGCGTCTCAGATGTGTACCCATCTTCGGGAAATCGCCAAGCGCATTGATGCGGCCATGGCCAAGAAGCAGCAGCAGCGCTAGGGATTGATACACGACCGTCTGAGGCCGCAAGTGGGCCATCGGGACCCTTGACCTGCTCATAATTTTAGGATACAAACAACTATCGATTAAAACAAACCTTTGCTGATTGGTGAAATAGAAAATATCGCATGTATCATATTGAATCTGCAGGCCTTACCGATGTAGGCATGAGACGTAAAAACAACGAGGATTCGCTTTTTTTGGATGATAAAAAGCAGTTCTATGTTGTGGCTGACGGCATGGGCGGGCATCAGGCCGGCGAAGTTGCCAGCAGCCTGGTGGTGGAAACGCTGTGGGAATATATTAAACGCTTCAATGGGATTCAAGAAGTCGAGGAGTTGGAAGACCACGACGATTCACTTTCCAAGGAAGCCAATCGCCTCTTATCCGGCATCAAGTTGGCCAATAAAAGCGTATACCAGGCTTCGCAAAGCAATGAGACCTACCGTGGAATGGGCTCGACCGTCTCAACTGTTTATTTTACAGACAGTACGCTCATCGCAGCCAATGTAGGCGACAGCCCCATTTACTTAATTCATGATGGCAGAATCGAAATGCTGTCTGTCCTGCATACTGTTTTGGCTGAGCAACGGGCCATGGATCCGGATAATACCAAACAACTAGGAAATGAGTTTAAGCATATGCTCACGCGCGCCATGGGCGTAAGTGAATCCGTGCGGGCAGACATATCCGAACTCCAGTGTTTCAAAGGCGATATGCTGGTCATCGGTTCCGATGGTCTAACCGAGAAAATCACCCAAGAGGAGATTCACCAAATCGTCACCAAAGAAAAACCGGAAAAAGCATGCCGAACCTTGGTGGACATGTCCAATAGCCGTGGTGGCAGCGACAATGTCACCGTCATCGTTTTAAAAATAAAGGGCAGCCAGCCCTCCAAGGGCGATCTATTTTCATTTTTCACCAATTTTTTCAAAAGATAAGCAGCCAAAACCTTATTATTCTGTTTGCGTGTAAAGAGGACGTAAAGATGCCAAAACTCACACTGAAATTTAAAGATACCAAGATCAGTGATTTTCTTCTGGAAGAGGGAAGAAATATAACCATCGGGCGTCGCGAGAGTAGCGATATCGTGATCGAAAACCTGGCGGTATCCGGTATGCATGCCAAGGTGGATTCCATCGACAAAGGCTATTTGCTGACCGATTTGAAAAGTAAAAACGGCACATTCGTCAATGGGCAGTTGGTGGCTACCCATTGGCTGGGACATGGTGATACCGTCAGCATTGGCAAGCATACCCTGGTGTTTACGTACGCGGAGGGCGAGGAACGGATGTCCGACGGCAAGGGCGGCATGGATAAAACCATGGTGATGGATACCGAAAAATATCGGGACATGCTCTCAAAAAGCTCCGGAAACGCTGCCGCGACTATCCGCAAAAAGGAATCCAAAGGTGTTTTATCATTTCTGTCTGGCGGAGATGGTGAATTTGAAATTAAAAAGAAATTGATTAAAATCGGTAAAGACACCGCCAATGATATCGTTATTAAGGGGCTCATGATTGGTAAAACAGCTGCTACCCTCAGCAAACGACCCAAAGGATATTATCTAAGTTATGTAGGTGGCATGGCAAAACCCAAGGTCAATGATGTGGCTGTTAGGGAATCGGTTCTTCTGAATGAATTTGATATTATCGAACTGGGCCCGGTTAAAATGCAGTTCATCTACAAAAGCTGATGGAAGGCACAGGCAGCTTCGCGATAGATGCCGGTTCAGGACGGAGTGAAGAAAAGGGAGCTTTTTAGTTCCCTTTTTTTATAACCGAAAACCGGAGTTAAATTATGACTGATATCCATACCCATGATAAAATTGATCAGCAGCTTTGTGGAAGGCCGGTTCACATAAAGGACGGCAACAGTCGCGTCGAGTTGGTGACGATACCTGAAATGGCAGCCGACGGGATCGGCCTGGTGCACGGTGGTTTTGTGTTTGGATTGGCCGACTATGCGGCCATGCTGGCCGTCAATCATCCCAACGTGGTGCTCGGATCTGCAGCGGTGAAATTTTTACAGCCGGTCAAGGTGGGAGATATTCTTGTGGCCGCAGCTTCGGTTGAGACGGTTAATGGCAAAAAACAGGTGGTGGATGTCCTCGTCCAAAATGGCGATATAAGCGTATTTTCGGGAAGTTTTACCTGTTTTGTACTTGAAACGCATGTACTGGATTAGGGAGACAAACGGTATGAAGCACCGCGTGATTATTCGAAAGTGCAGCGACTATGATCCTGATAAAATCGCCGATATCATTCTGGAAGGCATGCAGGAATTGGATGTGGTACCCCAAGGTAATATTCTACTAAAACCGAATACGGTGCTAGCGCACCCTAAATATTTTTCACATACGTTCACGCGCAAAGAGTTTCTGGATGGTGCAATTGCGGCGACGAAATCTTTGGCTAAGAATGTCCGGGAGATAGCGGTAGGTGAGCGCTGTGGTGTCACGATACCAACACGCTTTAGCTTTAAACAAGCTGGATATAATGAGGTCATTAAAAAGCATGCTATCAGATCTCATTACTTTGATGAAGTCAAGCAGGTTCCTGTCGCTATTGACGGCAAAGACAACTTGAGGCGGCAGTTGTTTATGCCCAAACCCGTTGTAGATGCCGACTTTCTGATTAACTTACCAAAATTCAAGGCGCATCCCTGGAGCCGCATGACCTTGAGTCTAAAGAATTTTATCGGCATCCAGGACGACCGTCATCGTTTGGTGGACCACAACCAGTTTTTAGAACACAAAATTGCCGATCTGCAGGAAGTGATTCAACCAAAGTTCATCGCCATCGACGGTATCACTGCGGGACAAAAAACGATGTTGACACCGACACCATTTGATTTGGGCGCTATTATTATGGGCACCAATTCCTGCGCAGTAGATACGGTAGGTTGCCATATGGTGCATGCCGACCCAAAGGATGTCGTTCACTTGAAGATGGCCGCGGAAAGGGGCTTCGGCCCTATGGATTTGGACCAAATTGAAATTTTGGGGGATTTTCCTTTAGAAAAAGTTCAAGAAAAAACACGGGACTTTGGCTTCTGTATGGAGCGCATCGACGAATATTTCAAAATGGATCCCAAACTCTCCTGCACGGTTGGAACCTTTCCGGAATCCCACTCTCCCGATTATTGCTGGGGCGGGTGCCCGGGCGCTTTACTTGAGTCCATGCATATATTCCGATTGTTTTATCCAGAAGTGGACCAGCAAATGAAAAAAATTCGCTATGTAGTCGGCAAAGTGGAAGGGCCGCTGGATCTGGAAGACGATGAAAAAGTAATGTTTGTAGGCGACTGCACCAGCTGGGAAGGGGAAATAGGGGGCCAAAAGGTCTGCATCAAAAGGCGTTACCGGAAATTAACTGATATAGATGAAACCAAAACAAAATCAAATGATATGGTGTTGAAAACCGTTGGATCCATTTTTAAAGCCTATAAATCTATCGGATCCAAATATCTACATGTCAAAGGGTGTACCGTCTCTATCCCGGAACACATTCATTACCTCTCCGCACTAGCGGGAATAGGAAATCCAAACTTTCATCCAAAACTCGTATTCGGTGTCGCAATGGCCTACTGCCAAATGCGATTAAAAAAGTTTATCAACCGTCTAGTGGGTGTCTAATGCATGGATTCGCAACTTTAGTGGCTATCTTTTTTCAAGAAACTTTGAGAACTACTGCTCACTCAACACTAATTCCTGAATGCGTAGATTCATATTGAATTTACGCATCGATGGACTTAGATATAGCTGTTTCATCGTACAAAATTGCAATGTTTAATCCCGGTCTCAATGTATATGTGAGCAATCGTCTGGAAAACCTGGCTACGGAGTTGGTCCGCGAAATACGGACCCCGCCGGCAAAACCTTTAGAACCGGATGTGATCATTGTCCAAAGTCAGGGTATGGCCCGTTGGGTTTCCATGCAGTTGGCCGAACAGAACCGTATCTGTGCCAATACCGATTTTCCATTTCCAAATGCCTTTCTAGACGATCTTTGCCGTAGACTTCTGCCGGGTGTTCAAGAAGATCGTCTGTTTGAATCAGATGCAATGGTATTCAGGATCATGGCTGTCCTGCCGCAGAGGCTACACAGGCCGGGATATCATGCCTTGCAAACGTACCTGGCCGATGATCCGATGGGCGTCAAAAGATTACAATTGGCAATTAAGATCGCGGACTTGTTCGACCAGTATCTGATTTTTCGGACAGATATGATCCGGAATTGGGACCGGGAATCCGAACAGCCAGAAGAAAACCAGGCCTGGCAAGCAGATCTATGGCGCGCTGTGCAACCATCCGAAGCATGCATTCACCGGGCGGCCATGCAGCAAAGACTGCTGGAGACGCTCCTGGTCGATGAAATCGATCCGACTGTTTTGCCAGCACGTATTTCAGCCTTCGGGATTTCGCATCTACCTCGATTTCATATTGAAATCCTGGCCGCGGTTTCACAACATATCCCCGTTCATCTTTATCTGATGAATCCCTGTCAGGCGTATTGGGGGGAAATTGTCACCCGTCGGGATATCCGTAGAATCCGGACCCAATATGCATCCAGAGGTAAGGTGCCACCGGATTTGCACCTGGACAAAGGTAACCGGATCCTTGCCACCATGGGGACCCTGGGTCGTGATTTTTTGTCCATGGTGAGTGATCTGGAATGCGTGCAGACAGAAATCTTCAAGCGACCCGGTGGTCTATCGATGCTGTCACAGATACAAGCCGATATTTTCGATCTGGTTGAACCTACCAGCAGCACGACGTCGGACAGGAATCCCGATCCTGAAGGCGAATCCACTGGATCAGCCAATCCGTTCGACAAAGAGAATGACAGTAGTATCCGTGTGCATGCCTGTCATAGCCCCATGCGCGAAATCGAAATCCTCTATGATCAGATCCTGGCGATGCTACAAGCGGATTCTAATCTTCAGCCTAGAGATATCCTGGTGATGATACCCGATATTGAAGCCTATACACCCTACATAACTGCGGTATTCGCTACTGTCGGCGATGATCGTATGCGCATACCCTATAGTATCGCCGATCGAAGTACCCTCAGATCCAGCCCGGTTATCGCGGGTTTCCTGTCCATACTGGAACTGAGTACGAGTCGGCTGGAGGCCGGGCGGATACTGGATATCTTGGCCTATGATGCCATCAGAGAGAATTTTGGAATTGATGCGGGCGATCTTCAGCGGATCGAAGAATGGATAAACGCGCTGAATATTCGCTGGGGTAAAGATGCGCAGGCCAAATCCCGGCTCAAATTACCGTCTGAAGGCAACAATACATGGCAGTCCGGCCTGGAACGCATGTTGTTGGGACTGGCCATCACCGGCAATAAGCAACACCTGTTTGCCGGCATCCTGCCCTACGACAACTTAGAAGGGGCGGACACCCTTCTTCTGGGAAAGTTCTTGGACTTTTTTGAGACTCTCTGTCGTATTTGCAGCTCCTTAGAAAGCCCCCAGCCAATATCACAATGGTCCCGCACCCTCACGGCAATATTGGATCAAATGTTTGCCCACAACGATGTGTATGCCAGAGATTTGCAAAAGCTCCAGTTCACCCTTGACAGCATGCATGCAGATGCCGGTGTCGCGGAATTCAGTGAAAAACTCGATTTGCTGGTGATCAAACCTTTCCTGCGTTTGACCCTGGAAACAGAAAGAGCCAGTGCGGGATTCATATCAGGTGGTGTCACATTTTGCGCCATGCTTCCCATGCGCAGTATTCCCTTTAAAACGATCTGTCTATTGGGAATGAATTCGGATGGTTTTCCACGTGATTCCAAAACGGTCAGTTTTGACCTGATGGCAAGTCATCCCCGCCGGGGCGATCGTTCCCGGCGGGAAGATGATAAGTATCTGTTCCTGGAAGCGTTGATATCAGCCCGCGAAAAACTGGTTATCAGCTACATTGGTCAAAGCATACAGGACAATACCCGCTTGGTACCATCCGTGCTCGTGAGTGAACTGCTCGATTACATGCAGGACCGGTTTGGCCTTGCTGCATCCGATCTCATTCAATATCATCCTTTGCAGGCTTATTCTAAGGCCTATTTTTCAGAAAACAGCACCTTTTTCAGTTTCTCTAAAGAAAATTATGAAGCCGTGGCCGGGCTCAAAACCGGCCGATTGTCGGTACCACAACCTTCTGGAATCAGTCCACCACCGGATGAATGGTTGCAAGTCGATATGGCTTCATTGTGTCAATTTTTTCACAACCCGACACGCTTTCTACTCCAGCAGCGTTTGGGTATTGCCCTTGAAAATCAGATTCTATTTCCGGAAGACCACGAAAATTTTAGAATGTCTCAATTGGATGAATACCAGGTGGCGCAGGAGTTGTTACGCCTTTTTATCAAAGGACGGAAACCGGAAGAATTATTTGCGGCAGTCCAATCCAGGGGCATTTTACCACATGGTGCCATCGGTCAATATGAATTCAAACGCATGTGCGGTCACTTCCGCCACTTTGCCGTTAGATTGGAAAAGTATACCCAGGGTTTGCCGCCACATGACCTGCCGATCGAACATAAGATCGGCCGGTTTACAGTCAGTGGCCTGTTACCGGGAATGTACGGGGATGTTTGTGTGCATGCCCGATATACCCGATTCAACCCAGGTGACTTGATTCGTGCCTGGATTTATCACCTGATCCGGAAAACGCCAGCCACTGAAACATCTACCCAAAGCTGGTATGTTGCCCGGGATACAACTATGGAACTAAGCCCTTTGACCAACAGCGATTCAATCCTGCCATCGCTGTTGGATATCTATTGGCAGGGCTTAAGCGATCCGATTCATTTTTTTCCGTTTGCTTCATATGCATATGCCAAGCAGGTGCTGCAGCAGGATGTCACTCCCGAAATGGCACTTCAAGCCGTTCAAAACAAATGGAAAAATGACTATGGGTGGTCTGAATCGGAGGATCCCTACATTTCGCTCTGTTTTCAAAACGAAAATCCGCTGGATTCTCGTTTTGAAGATTTGGCCATATCGGTTTTTGAACCGATTATGAAAAAACTAACTGAATTGAAAGGATCATGACCATGGCGCATTCATATCAAAAAACCTATCCCATTTCCTGGGAGCAGCTCCATCGCGATTCCAAAGCACTGGCATGGCGACTGCTGGACCAAGGCACCTGGCAGGGAATCGTGGCCATTACCCGGGGCGGCTTGGTTCCGGCAGCGGTGATTGCCCGGGAACTGGATATCCATGTGGTCGATACAGTTTGCATCTCCAGCTATCAGTGGCAGGAACGGGGAGAAATCAGTATTCTAAAGGGCTTCGAAGGTGAGGGTGATAATTGGCTTTTGGTAGACGATCTGGTGGATACCGGAAAAACAGCGGGCGTCGCCAGGGAAATGATGCCCCAAGCGCATTTTGCCACCGTATATGCCAAACCGGCCGGTAGGCCCTTGGTGGATACCTATATTACCGAGGTCAGCCAGGATACCTGGATTCTATTTCCCTGGGATACCGAGTCTCAATTTGTCGAACCAATTACCAATATCAACGGTGCCGGGTCACGGTAAGTTGTAGGGACAATTCAGCTGCTTTGTGCTTATGCCGAATGAAGTGGCCTTATCGTTTGCGGGAAAAGGATGCTGTAAGCTTGAATCCCTAAGCAGCCAATGGCTTACTTAGGGCTCTGATATCGTAACGTTCGATCGCTATATCGGAAGACAGGGAATCAAACTCTGTTCAAAAAGCGCCCAGCTGGCACGGTTTTATCTTTAAACCCAACACTTCGCACGCTGCGGCAATGTCAATTTTTTTTAAGGAAAGCTCGGCGGCGATTTCCCAGCATCGCAAACAAGAGATACGCTTATCCACCAGACTTGCTTCTATTTTTTTCTTAAGTTCCGGGGAAACTTCGTTGGCCGCTCGGGTGACTTTCTTTTGGGGCGCATAACCAAACAGCCCGAGCTGGCATTTGGTTATACGGGCCTCCATTAGATCGATTGATACGCCAATCTGGGCCGGTGAAACGGACAATTCAGCCGCCAGCGTGTGGGCAGCCGTACAAGAGATGTGATTGTCGCTGAGTTTTGATGAGAGCGCTGATTTTATTTTGGGATCGATTTGGATTCCTTTGGGATGTTTGGCGGCATAGTGGCCGGCGTCATGGTGCGTCATGGTATACCTCGTCTTCGTTAAATAGTTTCTGATTGAAGCGTGATACCATGTTTTGAGCCCCTGTGCAATTGTGGGCAATATGAAACAGTTCGATTTAATGACAATTCCGTTAACGGGTACCAACCTCATTGAGGCCAGTGCCGGAACCGGAAAGACATACAACATTGCCGGCTTATATTTGCGGCTTTTGCTGGAAAAGCATCTGAGCGTGGATCAGATACTGGTGGTTACCTTCACCAAAGCCGCCACTCAGGAATTACAGGAACGCATTCGCACTAAGTTGTTAACGGCCCGCCAAGCATTCATCACGGGAACATGCAGTGATCCCGCCGTTTTAGAACTCATCACCCGCATGGGTACGGACCCGCTTGCAGTCGAACGCGTTCAGGATGCGCTTCAGGAATTTGACAACGCAGCCATTTTTACAATTCATGGTTTGTGCCAGCGCCTATTGGTCGATCACGCTTTTGAGATGGGAGGGCGATTCGATACCGAGCTGATGACCGAGCCGGCATCCGTGATCACGACGGTTGCAAATGATTTTTGGAGACGAAATTTATATCAGGCCGCACCGGAGATTGTTCAGTACATCCTAAGAAAGAGTGGCAGCCCGATATTTTTCCGGGGACTGATAGAAAAAATCTGGCACCCGGGTCTTCGCGTGATTCCGGAATTGGATCAGCCTGAGCTAAGCAATTTATCCGAATTTCGCAATCGATGGTCACAAATCCAATTCATGTGGCCGGATGTCCGATCTGAGATTGGAAGTTTACTTGCTAATCCGGGCTTGAGTGGGACCGTGTATGGCAGCTTGAAACCGGACATAACCAATCTAGACCAAACCGTCAGACAGATACGCATGTCTTTGCTGTTGAGACAAATGGACTGGTTCCTTTCAGAAAAAACGCCGGACTTACCCTTGTGGAATAAGTTTGAATATTTTACATCCGCCAAGATCAAATCGGCCACAAGAAAAGGGCAAGACCCCGTATCCCATCCATTTTTTGATCAGTGCCAGATTCTTCGGAAAACTGCCGATGGCCTTGTGAAAGAAATGGCGGCTTATTGGGTATGCTTGAAATATAAGAGTTTGGCGTTTTCTGAAAGGAGGTTGCGGGAAATTAAGTCGCAGCAAAATGTTCTGTTTTTTGACGATCTATTGACGCTGGTGCATCAGGCCCTGGCAGAACCTCACGGAAATAGCTTGGGCGCCAGAATACGGCGTCGCTATCGTGCTGCACTCGTGGATGAGTTTCAGGACACCGACCAGGTCCAATACGAAATATTCTCACGCATTTTTTCCGATAGCACCTGTCCCTTGTTCATGATTGGTGACCCCAAGCAGGCCATCTACAGTTTTCGCGGGGCCGATGTGTTTTCCTATTTCAAAGCAGCTTCGCAGGCACATAATCGCTACACCCTAAGGGAAAATTATCGATCGTCACCGGATTTGATTCAGGCGGTGAACACGCTGTTTGGTAACGTGAAGCGGCCGCTGATTTTCGAGGCGATCCCTTTTGTAAGCGCCAAAGCCGGTAAGCCGGGCCAGCCAAAGGGAGGATATGGAAAAGGTGGCCTCCATATCTGGCATCTGGCATCACCGAAAAATCAACGTATTACCGTAAAGGAAGTGAGCACCCGGGCTGTTCGTGCGGTTTGTACCGAAATTACGCGACTTGCAACGGACAATGGGAAACCGACCCAGCTGGGCGACATTGCCATCCTGGTGCGAACCAATCGCCAGGCAGTATTGGTAAAATCGACCCTTTCCGATGCAAATATACCGGCAGTTATTTACAGTGCCGGCAATGTATTTGATACAACCGAGTCAGATGAAATCGGTCGGGTTTTATTGAGTATATCGAATCCGTCCCGGGTGGGTATCCTCAAGGCGGCTCTCACCACAGATATGATGGGTTGGCGCATTGATGCGATCGATCACCAGGCGGGGAAGGCAGACTGGTTGGAAAATCGTATCGCCCGATTCAAGGCATATCATCAAAGTTGGAAACAAGATGGCTTTATTACCATGTTCAGACGGTTACTGGCGGCTGAGCATGTGCGTACACGCTTACTGGCTTTACCCAACGGCGATCGACGCCTGACCAATCTGTTGCATTTGGCGGAGATACTGCATGCAGCAGCAACCGAGAAGAACCTTGGCATGGCCGGCTTGTTAAAGTGGTTTTTTCAACAAGCTGCCCCGGAAACGCCAAAGCAGGAAATTCATCAGCTGCGGCTGGAGAGCGATGACCAGGCCGTCAAAGTCATCACCATCCATAAAAGTAAAGGGCTGGAATTCCCGGTCGTTTTTTGTCCATTTTCATGGGGAAGTGCCCAGGTTGCAGCCGAGGATTTTATTTTCCATGATGCCCAAAAAGAGGGGCGGATTACCCTGGATCTTGGTTCGGCCCACAAAGAGAATCACTGGGTGCAGGCCCGCAATGAACAGTTGGCCGAAAACCTGCGCCTGCTCTATGTGGCCATTACCCGGGCTGCCCATCGATGCTATGTGGTTTGGCCCAGGACGCGCACGGCCGGCAGCAGCTCCCTGGCATATCTAATCCATGGTCATGATGTGGCCAATGACCTTGAGAACACCGATGATATTGCCGCCGAACTGCAACGACATTTTTCCAACCTGGATCCGGATGAATATTTGGCCGATCTGCAGCATTTGCAGCAACGGTCACACGGATCCATTGTGGTATCACCATTGCCCGGAAAAGGAGTCCGCAGGTGGGCACCAAAAGACGTGGATCCGGATAGGCTTCAGGTGAGGCGATTTGATCGGAGATTAAATAAAAGCTGGGGTATTACGAGTTATTCTTCTATGGTTTCTCATGTCAGGCCGGACCATGAGCTACCGGATCGAGATGACGTAATCGGTTCAGATGCGTTAAATCTGGAACCGGGTTTGGTCGAAACGTCGACGCATGAATCCGGCCCGGAAATCCCGTCACTCTTTTTATTTCCGAAAGGTGTTACCAGCGGCATCTTTTTTCATGACGTTCTTGAGAATTTGGACTTTTCAAGTTTCGATAAAGGAATTTGGCAAAATCTCGTCAGAACCAAGTTGTCAGCATATGGATTTGATTCAGGATGGGAACCTGCAGTTGTCACGATGCTCGAAAATCTGTCCGGACTGGTTCTGTCGCCCCAAAAGGCGGCGTTTTCACTGTCTGCCGTTGATGATTCAACCCGGATAAATGAAATGTCGTTTTATTTTCCCTTAAAGCACGTGAGTCCGAGCACCCTCACGAAGATTTTTAGGGACTTTTCGGATCATGCGGTTCTCAAGGACTTTCCGCAAACCATGGAGCGCTTGACTTTCTCTCCGGTGACCGGGTTGATGATGGGTTTTTTGGATGTTCTGTTTGAACACAACGGCCGTTATTATATCATCGATTGGAAGTCAAATTTTATAGGTGGCACAGCGGATTGTTACATGAAGAAACGGTTGAATGCGGAGATGCGCAACCGGTTTTATATCTTGCAATATCACCTGTATGTTCTGGCAACCCATCTGCACTTGAAGATGAGAATGCCGGGCTATGAATATGATAACAATTTTGGTGGGGTCTTTTATATTTTTTTGCGCGGCATTAATGCCAAAATGGGCTCAGATTATGGCGTTTTTGAAGATCGGCCGGATGTCGAATTAATTGATGCCTTGGAGAAGGTGTTGGTACCGAATAAATAGGTCATTAGGCTGAAGACTTTTAGACTATTAGGCGGTAAAACAGCTTTCAGCAGCAAGGTATTATTTGTTAGCTGTGAGCGATAGGCCATCAGCCGCTTAGCGCTAATCGCTCATACCTGATTGCTTAATGAATTCTGACTCCTGAATTGATGCTTCAAAATTTAGCATGAGAAACATGGATATCATCAACCAACTGAAAAATTGCGAAAAATTTGCCGCCATCGATCTGCATTTTGCAAATTTCATATTCAGACTGGCAGATCATGCCGATCCGGTATTGGCGCTTTCTGGGGCGCTGGTGAGTCACAGCACGCGAGCGGGGGACGTGTGTGTCGAATTGAATAAATTCGCCGGCAGCATCGATGATTCCATCGGCAATCCAGGCGAACACCTGAGATACCCGGATATTCGAAGCTGGCGCAAGAGCCTGCAGGAATCTGAGGTGGTGGGGGAACCGGGAGATTTTGCCCCCTTGGTTTTAGACGAGCGCGATCGGCTTTATCTGCATCGTTACTGGGAGTACGAAAATCGCCTGGCAAAGGAGATCCAATTCAAAATCAAACAGGATCTAAAACACGTGGATGGTGCAATGCTGAAACGGTACCTCGTTCATGTTTTCCCGAAATCATCCAATTCAGGAATAGACTGGCAAAAGGTGGCGGCTGCTGTGGCTGTTGTGAAAAAATTTTGTGTTATCTCAGGCGGGCCCGGGACCGGTAAAACCTATGCGGTTGCCCGCATGCTGGCTGTACTGATCAAACAGGCGCAACCGGATAATTTGCGCATTGCGCTGACCGCACCCACCGGAAAAGCAGCCGCCAGGCTGGCTGAATCTGTTCGGGCGGCAAAAGAGAATCTGAAAATAGATGCTGAAACCCGCGCATTCATCCCGGAGACCAGTACCACCATTCATCGCTTACTCAAACCGATTAAAGACACACCCTTTTTTCACTACAATGCGGACAAGCGCTTGCCTTTCGACGTCATCCTTGTGGATGAAGCTTCCATGGTGGATCTGCCTTTAATGTCCAAATTGGTGCAAGCGTTATCCCGTGACTCCCGGATTATCCTGATGGGCGATCGGCATCAACTGGCTTCTGTGCAGGCCGGATCCATCTTGGGGGATATATGTGGCAGCAAGCAGAAAAATGGGTATTCCCAAGACTTTGCCGGACGTCTATCGGCCATGACCGGGGATTCTGAAGATACCTTGCAATCATCGATTTCAATCACCGCAGATATTCATGACAACCTGATCTATTTCACACATAACTATCGTTTTGGAGAACATACCGGCATCAACCGATTGAGTGCGGCCGTTAACAGCGGCCACGCTGATGGCGTTCTTGAAATATTGGAAAGTAATCACTATCCGGAAATCACCTGGTATTCGATGGAATCACCCCAACAGCAGCAGGCCTTTTTAGGTGAGCAAATTCTACGCCATTACAGCCGACTGAATAGCATCGTCGCGCCCGAAGAAGGACTCGCTGCCCTGAATCGTTTTAGAATATTGTGTGCTGTTAACAAAGGGGCACTGGGTGTCGCGGGATTGAATCAGCTGGCCACGATGACCTTACAAAATGCAGACCAACACAACATGGCGATGCCATTACCGGAATGGTACCACGGCCGTCCCATTCTAATTGCCGCCAATGATTACCAGCTAAATCTGTTCAACGGAGATGTGGGACTTGCAGCAATGGCTAACCAAGAAGACGGAAAATTTCTGCAGGTTTATTTTACGGATGGATCTTTAGAAAATATTCGCAGCTTCGCACCTGACCGCTTGCCGCGGCATCAGTCTGTTTATGCCATGACCATTCATAAAAGCCAGGGTTCCGAATTTGAAGAGATTTTGATTGTTCTGCCTGAGTCGGATAACCCCGTGCTTACCCGGGAATTACTCTATACCGCCATAACACGGGCCAAACGAAATGTGTCGATTTTAGCATCGGAATCTGTTATAAAAAGCACCGTGTACCGGCGGATCGAACGAACGTCGGGATTGCGGGATGCACTTTGGGGTTAGGGTCTTTATCTGGTTTTAGGTTTTAAGCTTTAGCTTTTAAGTATGGCTGGAATGCGGAGCCGTTTGGTCACCGGGAAACTATAAGGCGGTCATAGCTGATTGGTGACAGGATCCTGCGGATAGGTGGCCCTCATAGGTGAGTGGTCAACCAAACCGGCATTCCCATTTCCGGTTGTCATCATCGAGAAATCGGTGATCCAGGAATAGCTTCTAGCGAAAAGCCGATTGCCATTGCTGGATTCCATCCTCCGAGGGAATGACGAAAAGGGCGGACGCCAGTAGGTCGAAACGGGTTGCAGATACCGGGTCACGTGTTGCAAGCTCGCAACTTCCCAACTTCCTGGCATCCCAGCATCCTGGCCTTTTGATAACCCAACAAACCGAAAGAACCCAACAAACCCCCAAAATCCATTTATTCGGAGAATAAATCGAATGCGAAAAACCATCATAAAAGGCACGGGTCGATATGTTCCTGATCGTTTAGTTACCAATGAAGATCTATCGCAGTGGATGGACACCTCGGACGAATGGATCCAACAGCGTACCGGCATCAAACAACGGTATTGGGTGCCCGAGGAAGGTCACGTGGGTACTTCGGATTTGGGGTTCAAGGCCAGCCAGGCGGCACTTGAAAAAGCGCAGTGGCAGCCCCAAGACATCGACATGATTATTTTTGCCACCTTGAGCCCGGATGTTTTTTTCCCGGGACCGGGCTGCTTTTTACAGCACAAACTGGGATTGAGGGACACCCCCGCACTGGATATCCGTCAACAATGTACCGGATTCCTTTATGGGCTGGTCACGGCCGATGCGTATATCCGCAGCGGGCTCTATCAGCGGGTTCTGTTGGTAGGTGCCGAGGTTCACAGCACCGGTCTGGATATCTCGACCCGGGGCAGGGATGTGGCCGTTATATTTGGTGACGGGGCCGCGGCCGTGTGCTTGGAAGCCGTGGATACGGATCAGGATGTGGGCTTGATCGCTTCGCTGTTGCATGCCCAAGGCGAATATGCCGAGAGTTTATGGACCGAAGCACCCGCATCCAGAGTAAACCCGCGCTTAAACCAGGAGATGCTGGATGAGAACCGGCATTTTCCATACATGGATGGAAAAACTATTTTTAAGCTGGCGGTCAGACGCCTGCCGGATATTACAACGAAGGTATTAAAGCAGGGCAATGTTGCCGTGGCGGATGTGGACCTGATCATACCGCACCAGGCCAACTTGCGCATTAACCAATTCTATGCCCAGGCCATGAAACTGCCCGAGGGCAAAGTCTATAACAATATTCAAACCTACGGTAATACCACGGCCGCCTCCATTCCCCTGGCCCTGGATGAAGCCCTGGAAAAAGGTATCGTCAACAGTGGCAGTACCCTGCTTTTTCTTGGGCTGGGATCGGGAGTTACATGGGGAGCGTGTCTCTACAAAGGGCTATAATGATTGGGGGTCGGTAGGCGGAAAGCTGTTTAGGACCTGTTTCGGGACCGTCAAGAAAAAATCCGATATCTGCTACACTTTCTACTGTTTTGAAACATAACGCATGACACGCTCATTGCAGGTAGTTCGGATAGCTATTTATACGATACGTATCAATTTAGGCAACGGCACGTAGCTGCAATAATTCGGTATTGGCATGAGGATCGCTATCGTTATTGTGGGATCATGGATTTACCTATACTTCGATTTCGATAGTGTTGGGTGGAATAAATGAGTATTTAAATGTGATTTCCTTGTTGCCTTTAGCGTCGGATGAATTTATTCTATAGTGATACATGCATAAACTCATTTTAAATACTGCCAGACTTCAAGAATATATCCAAAGGGTTACCGGAGATTGTTTGCGAAAGGAGCCGTTATATCCTACGGATATCGAGGCGCTCGACGATGCATCGGCGGTACTTTTCCTGTTGGGAATCATGCCCAGCAACAATGGTAACGGGCCCGAGCCCTGTTTGATATTAAACAAGCGATCGCAAATTGTTACTCAACCGGGTGATTTGTGCTGCCCGGGGGGCGGCATCTCGAGTAAAATTGATACCGCATTGTCCAAAGCCATGGCGTTGCCGGGTCTTCCCATGTGGCGTTGGCCTTTCTGGCCGGAGATTAAATCGCGTAGCAAACAGGAAGCCGGGATACTGCGGCTGCTTTTTTCCACCAGCATACGGGAAAGTTATGAAGAAATGCGCCTGAATCCATTTGGTGTTCGCTTCTTGGGCCCTTTGCCGACGGAGAGCCTGGCGATGTTCAGCCGGGTGATCTATCCGATGGTGGGCTGGGTGGCCCGGCAACAACAGTTTCGTACCAACTGGGAAGTGGAGAAAATTGTTGCCATTCCCCTGAGCGCCTTACTCAATCCGGACAATTATGTCCGCTACCGCCTCGAAATCAAGGATCCGAGCGATTCCGCAGGCCATCACCGGGTTTACGATGCTCCCAGCTATATGCATCGAACCAATGCGGAATCCGAGGTACTGTGGGGCGCCACCTGCCGCATGACTCTCGGTTTTCTAAAATCGGTATTTGACTTCTCGCCGCCTGCACGTGACTCTCTGCCGGTTCTGAAAGACACGCTGGACCGAAGCTATTTAAACAACGGTAAACCGGCATGAACCCAGAGATACCGGATCGATCTGAACTTATCTATCTGGTTTCGATGCCATGGCCCCTGTTCAACCGGCCATCCATTCAATTGGGCACCCTAAAAGCCTTTTTAAACCAAACCTCAAAAAATCTTCGTGTAAAAAACAACCATCTCTATTTAAATGTGGCTGCTGCTGTCGGCTACGAAGTCTATAAGGCGATATCCAAACGCACGTGGCTTTCCGAGTGTGTTTATGGGGCTTTATTGTATCCCCGGCGTTTTGACGCCATCGAGAACTTGTTTCATAAAGAGGCCCATAAAGATGACGTTCTTTCCAGGTTGGATTTTCGAGCTTTAACCCAAACCGTCCGGCAAGTCACAGATGAAATTTTAGGCCACGTAGCATGGCAGAAAGTTGGCCTGATCGGGTTCAGTGTGTGTCTAAGCCAGTTGACCGCTACGCTTTACGCGGCCCGGCAAATAAAAACTAAATCGCCGGATACCATTGTTGTCGCCGGCGGATCGACACTTTCCAATCCCGATTGCCGAAGGTACCTGGATGTTTTTAAGCAATTGGATGCAATCGTCATCGGTGAGGGCGAGCTGACCCTGGCTGCGTTGTTGTCCGCAATTCAAACCCACGGTGGTCTCAAAGAGGCACCCAATCTGACCGGTGTTATCACCCCAGCTACGAAGGAGGGTGACGTTGCATGCTTTTCTCAGGTGACCAATTTAGATATTTTGCCAACACCTGACTACGCGGACTACTTCCATAGGCTCACAAAACTTCCACAAGAAAAGCACTTTTTTGCGACCCTGCCGGTGGAAGTATCACGCGGATGCTGGTGGCAGGACAAGGTGCCGCCAAACAAACCCAGGGGGTGTGCCTTTTGCAATCTGAATTTGCAGTGGGATGGCTATCGCCAAAAGGCATCCCCAAAAGTTGTGGCAGACATCGGTCGGTTGACGACCCGGCACCAAACCCTCTCGGTGGCCTTTATGGATAATGTGTTGCCACCCGGGTCAAGCCATGAGTTGTTTTCAGAATTGGGGCAGGTGGACCAAGATCTGAAAATGTTTGCCGAGATCCGGGCTACGACAAAGCTGGATGCGCTGGAAAGGATGCGGTCCGCCGGCATGCATGAAGTACAGGTGGGTATCGAGGCGCTCAGCACCGGCCTTCTTCAAAAAATGAACAAAGGTACAACAGCCATTCAGAACCTGGCCGTGATGAAACATTGTGAAGCCTTGGGATTGCGAAATTTATCCAATCTGATCCTTTACTTTCCGGGCAGCGAAGAGGCCGATGTGTCCGAAACTCTGAATTTCATGCAGTGGGCCCGAACTTTTCAACCCTTAAAACCGGTGGCTTTCTGGCTGGGTTTGGGTAGCCCGGTGTGGCAAAACCCCAAATCATATGGTATTTTGTCCACCCGCAACCATCCCCATTACAATATCCTCTTCCCAAAGCAGATCACCGCAAAGGTGCTTTTTCCGATTCAGACCTATCGCGGTGACCGGATGCGCCAACGCAAGTTATGGAAACCGGTTGAAACAGAATTGCGGCAATGGCATCAGTATTATGAGGATATGCACCAATATCCGCAGACAGATCCCATTCTTTCCTATCGAGATGGCGAAACCTTTTTAATTATCCGTCAACGTCGCAGAAACAAGGATCCCTGGCAACATCGCCTGAATGGCACATCGAGAGAAATCTACTTGTTTTGCCAACAGATACGTCCCGTCAAACGGATACGAAACCAATTCTCAGGGGTAAGCGAAGATCAGCTGATGCCCTTTTTAAATATGATGGTAGACAAAAAGCTCATGGTTGCGGAACGTGGGCGGTTTTTGAGCCTGGCGATACCCAATAAAAACCGATTCTAAGATCTTTGCCCGAGAGCGCCAGGTTTTTTGAAGGTGATAAATGATTAGTAGGCTGGTAATAAGTCCGATAATTGGCACGATTCAAATTTCGCGCTTAATAATTTCAAAAAGTTAACGAGTCGAAATTTGAAATTTTGACTTTTTACGAGCACATCAATGATTGAACATCGAATTATTAGGAGTCAGTAAACAGAACACAGAATACAGAAGTCAGCGGTTAGCAGTTAGGTATCAGCTGTCAGCTGCTAATGGCTTGCCGCTTGTCGCTGAAAGCTGCTTCTCAGTTGTCATCCTCGAGGAATCGGGGATCCAGGAATTGGTATTAGCTGATAGCAGCCCGCTTTTACTGGATTCCGGATTCGGGCCTGTCCCCGGCTTGATCGGGGATCCGGGATGACAGGAAGTGCTGACCGCTTTGTCTGGATAGCGCTAAAGTCTCACGTCGTGCCCCTTCCCCTGTTTCCAGGGGACAAGTTTCCAAGGAATGACGGTGGTGCAACTGGCAGAATGGTTTTATGATAATGGTGATTCCTGTATTCTGTCTCCAGTATTCTGACTCCTTTAAACTAGATTAGGCGCAATGTCGGATGTTCATACCTGAATCTGACCCGAAAAGAGATTTTAAACTGGAACATAAGTTGTTTGGGTGCCACAAGCATGTGAAATGTGTTATGGTATCAGGTGAAAATTAAAAGGTATAGGCCGTCAATGAATACCCCACATCTCACTGGATCCCTGCGGGAAGGAATTGAATCCCTCAGAACCAACCTGCCGGTTTTAATTGACTTGTTAAAGCTGGATGTGGATTTATCGGCCTGGAAGTCGACTGTCGACAAAAAGATTCTACCCAAGCTGGCAGCCGATTTCCCATTGGTCGCCGCCATCTGCGGTGGCGGATCTTCAGGCAAATCATCGCTTTTCAATAGCCTTGTTCAAGAGCATATTTCACCCACCGGCGGAACCGCCGGCATCAATCGACGAATTCTTCTTTCCGGCAACAAATGCCACGCCGACCGCAATACAGAATTTACCGACACCTTTGAGAGTTTTGGTTTTCGTCCGCAACCGCTTAAGGATATCAACGACCTGACACGTCCGGGAGATGCCTGCTATGTGTTGAATGCCCGGACACCTGAGAATTTGATTCTGATGGACACACCTGATTTTGATACCGGACTCAAGGGCGCTTATCAAAACCGGGAGATTGCTAGACAAGCGTTGGATGTTTCCGACATCCTCATCTACATTTTCACCAATGCCAACTACAACAACCGGGACAACACCGATTTTATCTCGGATATTCTGACCGGTATCGGCCAGCGCAAATGCTTTCTGGTGTACCGCGTATATGCCAGCTATCCGGATCAGGAAATCATGGCGCATGCGAAAACGGTGGCCCAAAATCTATATGGTCCGACATGGGGTGAGCAGTTACTGGGGGTCTATCGCGCCCAAGAGGATAACCGGGTCGCCGCTGATGAGTTATTTATGCAGTTGGATCCCGTGGGAAAAGATGACCGATCTTTGCCGGAATCGCTGGCCGCACTTCAGCGTGACGAGATACGCTTGAAACTGATGAAGTCGGTTCTCAGTGATGTGGTTCAGCAGGCCGATGACATTTACCAACAATCCGAAATGTCTTTGGCCGCTCTGAACTTATACCGTCATGCCTTGCAGACATGGCAGAGTCAGTGTGTGCAACAGGCGCTCAAAAGATTTCCCATGGACAGTGTTCTCACGCGGTTTATGGAAATCTGGCACCAAACCGACCCCGCACATGTCCGCTGGATGCGCAAAGCCGGCCGCGTCATCGATTTACCGGTAAAAGCTGCCATTAAGACAGTAAAGTGGTTCCGGGGACAAGAAGCTCAGACCGCTCCGAATTCCAAAAAGCGTACCGTCCAGTACGCCGAGGAAGCAAAGGAAGATTTTTTATCCGCTGCCAATGATCTGTGGCGTAAATTTCTGGATGCGGATATTTCGGTTGCCATCAGCCCAAACGATCCGGTGGCCAAACAGATGCGTGCCGATCTAGAAAAAAATCTATCCTATCATGAAGGGCATCTCAGCGCTTGTCCGCACCAGATGCAGGTTTCATCTGACGGACGCTGGGTTTTTGATATTCAGGCACATCCGGCGATTCGTGATGCGCGGACGGTATCAGAGCCGGCTGACTGGCGTGCACACATTCAATCTGAATTGTCCAACAGCAGAATATTGGTGGAGCCATCCGGCGCGATTGATCAGGAACTGGCGACGCTGGTGGATACATTTCGTAAGCGCATGAATTTTTTTGCTAAAATCGGGCAGACCTTCTCAGCCTTTCTAAACGTGCTGCCGGCTACGCTGGCGGTCAGCTATATACTCTCCACCGGGGATCCTGTAGGTGCTGCGGGCATCAAGGTCAAGCTTTCGGGACTGTTTGGTCTGAAAGATTTATACGCCCTGGTTGCTTTACCGGCTACCACCGGCCTGCGCAAAGCAGACCGGGCGCACTTAGAGTCGCTTATGAGGCCCATCGCCAAAACCTGGCTCAATCACAAGCTGGCAATGATACAATCACTATTTGAAGACACCATCAGTGGTAGCACATTGGAATCTGCCGAGAAAATCAGAACCGATACCGAAAAACGTTTGAAAGAGATTGAACGGGCTCTGGTCATCTGTCGACAAAGTGCTACCAGCGGATTATCTCTATAGGTGCTTACCCTTTGGTTTTTGCAACCCTGGGGTTCAGTTTTTAATTGGATAAAATCGTGGAACACGTTTTTATTGCCAAAGGTGTTTAGATGACGCAAGTATCCAGCACGAAAACGATTCAGGTTTTGGGGAAAATTGCATCTGCCCGCCGTGAGGTCGAAACGGTTGTTGAATTGCTGGAAGCGATTCCCTTGTGGCGTCCGGCGTCAGCTTTAAAAACAGAATGCCGGGAAGTTCTCGACCTCATGGATAGCCAAGCGCGTCGCTTTGACCGAAAATTATGCGTCGTGGTGATCGGACCCGGTGGTGCAGGCAAATCGACGCTGGTCAATGCCTTGGCAGGCAAGGAAGACCTGACCCGGGTTGGCATACGCCGACCGACAACCCAGCATGCTGTCGTGGTCTGTCAAGAGACCGGGGATGTTGATTTTATAACTTCAAAACTGGATTCTTCCATTATAGAGATTGTTGCGGATCCCCAGGCTTCGCCATTGGATCATTTAATTCTGGTGGATACCCCGGATATAGACAGTACTCAGCGTGATGTGCATCAAAAAATAGTTCACGACCTCATCCAAATGGCCGATGTGCTGGTTTGTATGTTCAATGCGGAAAATCCTAAAACCAGAGACCATGTGGATTCTTTTCGGAACTATGTTCAGCGTTTTGATGGTGAATCGCTCATCGGTGTGCTGAACAAATGTGATCGTGTGGATGAAAATGAACTGAAGGGTCATATTGTCCCGGAATTTCGAGACTATATAGCCAATGCCTGGGCGCGTCCTTTAAGTAGTTTGTTCTGTATCTCGGCACGCAGGCATGTAAGGCATCCCGGTTGGGATACACATGCGGAACCGAAGCATGCGTTTGATCAATATCCGCCCCTGAAACAAAAATTGATGCATGTTTCCAGTCTCACCGGTGCCAGCATGGATCGGCGACTCAAGAATGCACAACAGTTGGTCTCCTTCATCACCTCAGAAGTCCACCAGGCCATTGCGCAGCGACGACAACCTACTCAGGAGGCCTGGGCGCAGGTTTTAAAATTGCAAAATCGGGGATTGAAATCTGCCCTGGATGTGATCAAGACCAACAATAGCGGTCATACCATGGGTGTTAATGTACAGCTTTATCAGAAAATTGCGCAACAGTGGTTTGGGCCGGTGGGTTGGTTGATCGCCCTGTGGGCCCGTATATTAATTTTTGGGACCGGCTTGATGGCTCTTTTCCGATTCGGAAATCCGATCCGTCAGGTCATGGGCATCATTTCTTCGTTGCGGCATTTTAAGGATGCCAAAGCATCCATTGAAACACTTGATCAAAGCGATCTCGTGGATGCCGCCATGCGTCAATACCGCCTGGCGTATCTTTCGGCCTGGCCCGAAATTGCGGAACAACTCGTCCAGGGTGGATGGGAGCCTTCTGTCCGGATCATGGATAACCAGATGGCGTCAGACAGTGACCTTAATGAAAGCCTATTCTCACTTTGGCAAGAGACACTGGGAGCAACCATTGAAACGGCATCGAGGCGCTTCAGCAGTATGTGGCTTCAGGTGCTGCTGAATATCCCCAGTATCGCCTTATTGGCACATATTGCCTGGCTGACCGCAAAACACTTTTTTAGCGCCGATTATCTGCCAACGGATTTTTTCATACATGCTTTTATCACCGCCGGAATCACCATGTTTTTGAGTTTTTTCCTTTTTCAAGCCGCCCTGGGATTGTTTTATGGGCCCCGGAGGATGATAGCCAGATCTTTAACGCAGGTTTACTTGCAGCTAGAATCAAGCCAGAATATGTTCGGGGTACCCATCATCGAACAGCTTCAAAGACTCCTTTCTTTTACCAAAACAGAGATCAAAAGATAACCCCCCTTCGTATCATTCCAAATATTCATAAACCTTAATACCTGAACCGTTTTATCCGCCTTCGCAGAAGACCGCGGGCTTGCCCGTGGATGAATGCCAAAAAAACAAGTTCATGCGACGGCGCGATGTCACCCCAAAGACAAGGCGGATAATCGCGGCGTCTTGTCTCGGCGTAGCTTGCAGAGCAAAGACGGAAGCCGAAGGCGAAGACGGATATTTCAATGGGACCACGGGTTTACCCG
>Ga0180435_10000022_pt1 | contig 145868 bp, 128 predicted proteins | sample SS_ome_3_FD_132467 | JGI IMG/M metagenome (GOLD analysis project Ga0180435, IMG submission 132467) | Hypersaline lake sediment archaeal communities from the Salton Sea, California, USA - SS_3_S_1 metaG | ecosystem: Environmental > Aquatic > Non-marine Saline and Alkaline > Hypersaline >... | reverse complement strand
CCAACTTACGATTGATGCGGACGATAATGGTGTTGCAGATCGAATTCAATATTACCATGAAGGCGAGTTAGAACGCCTGGAGGAAGATTCAAACGCGGATGGCATTTTCGATGTGCGTTATCATTACCAAAAAGGCGTAAAAAAGCGTTTGGAGCGTTTGGGGCAAAGCGGCCGGATTTATCAAGAAATTGAATTCGATCCAAATGGCTTGCCGCTTGTGGTGCAAGAGGATAGCAATGGCGACCGTCAGTTTGATACGGTCTATTATTATCAGAATAGTCAGGTGGTGCGAATTGTTCGGCGTCCGGCTGGATCAAACGGTGTTGCCATCACAGAGCGATATCAGGACAAACAGCTGTCAGAACGGGTTTTTGACGAAAATCAAGATGGCCGGGTCGAAGAACGACTCGTATTCGGTGAGAACGAATCCCTGAAAAAAAGATATCGGGATACGGATGGTGATGGGGATCTGGACCTGACAGAGACCTACCAGGACAAACAAATTCAAACCCAGTATTGGGACCATGATCAGGACGGCCGCTATGAAAAAGTGGTTTTTTATCAGGCCGGCGCTGTATCGCATATGGAAGAAGATCGTGACCGGGATGGTGTCCGCGAAATCCGGGTGACATATGACAATGGGACACCCGCATCCCAGGAAGTGGATGCCGATCAAGATGGCAAGGTGGACATACGAATCTATTTCAATGCCCAGGGGCAGACCCGATCTATTGAAAGAGATCTGACCCGGGATGGCCGGATGGATAGTTTCCAGCATTATCACAACAACCAATTGATCCGTGAAGAACGGGATACCAATGCTGACAGCCGCATTGATCTTAAAATAGCCTATCGGAACAAGAAAAAAACACGCATCAGCCAGGATACGGACGGCAACGGTTTCTTTGAATTGGTTCATTATTATGATCAATCGCCTTGGACGCGCGTCGTAGAACTGGATAAAGACGCTAATGGTGCTCCTGATCAGAAATCTTATTATCAGAACGATATCATGGCCCAAAGAGAGTATTTGGATACCAGCGGCAAGATTGTTACACTTCTGGAAATTTTCGATCAAGCCGGTGGCCGCACGGAAAGCCGGGAGGATCGGGATGCGGACGGCAGGTGGGAGCTGAAATGGCATTATGACGCTCAGGGGAATTTAGCGCGTGGGGAACTGGATGCCGACGGTGATGGTCACAGCGAACTCTGGTACGCTTACGAGGGGGGGCGGCTGGCGGGTATTGCCAAGGATACCAACGCTGATGGCAAGCCGGATGTGTGGGATGCGCTGGATGCATCCGAACAGGTCGTTCGTCGCCAAAAGGACCTGGATTTTGATGGGGTTGCCGATATTGAAGAGACCTTTTAGGCGCTTACAATTCGATCCCGATCCCGATAGCGATATCGATCCCGATGGTTGTTTCAGCTCCACCTATTGTTTTTAGGTTAGCGGTCGTCATAATTGCGTATCATTTTATACTTCAATTGTGCCGATGTAATTGTTGGGATTTATTTCATTTAAATAATATATAGGCAAACGTTGTTAGGGAGGGGGACATGTTCGAATTTTTATTCAAGGGCGGCCTGCTGGTCATACCGATTTTGCTCTGTTCGGTTGTTGCGTTGGCCATATTTCTGGAGAGATTAATTCGTATCGCCTGGCTAAGACGACGGGGGCATGGGTTGGCGAAACAGGTGGCAGATTTGGTAAAACAGGGACATGACGACCAGGCGCGCGACCTGGCAATCGCCAGTGAGTCTCCCATGGGTGCTGTCCTGGAACAGGCCTTGGAGGTAAAGGATAAAAGCCAGGAAACCTTAGAGGGGATTATCATGCATGCCACCGAGGAGCAACTCAGAGGGCTTTCCCGATATTTGCAGGCACTGGCGACCATCGGCAACATTGCCCCTTTACTGGGATTATTGGGGACCGTTGTGGGCATGATCAAGGCCTTCATGGTCATCCAGGAAATGGGCGGCAAGGTCAATGCAGCTGTTTTGGCCGGTGGCATCTGGGAAGCCATGCTCACGACGGCCATGGGGCTTTGTGTCGCCCTTCCGGTTATCATCGCCCATAGTTATCTGGTTTCGGAGGTCAACCGCTATGAGGCCAGACTGCAGCGGGGTGCCGTAACGTTTCTAAAGGCGGTGGTAACGTAACCCAGTTTTCAGCATCAAGGTAGAAGCCGTCAGCTGCCAAGGGCTGATTGCGAACAATATAACCGAGGTAGATAAGATGTTATTTCCAAAACGAGAACGGCACTATTACCAGTTACAGGCACCGTTAACTTCTCTGATCGATATTGTTTTCTTATTGTTGATTTATTTTCTGTTAACCACAAACTTCATGGTGGACGAAGGCATTGCCGTTAAGCTGCCGCACGCCAAAGCAACCGCACCGCAAATTGAAGAAGAAATCACAATCTATGTTAACTCGGCCGGAATCGTATACATGGATGAACAGCCTGTTCCCCTGAATTTACTATTTGATAAAATCAAAACCCGTCTGAGCGGCCATACCGATCTGCCGGTGGTCATTAAGGCAGACCGAACCGTGATTCTGGACAAGGCAGTCAATGTCATGGATATCGCCAAAGCCGCCGGAGCCGGAAAGCTTGTTTTGGCAACAGAACGCAAATAGCATTTAGCAAGAAATTTGAAGAGACAGCTTGTTTAACGCATGTTCATTTTCTTCCTCAACAAATTTCACGGGCTGCCATAAGCAATCAGCTGCAAGCATTAAGCAGCTTATGGCTGTGGCTTACACCTGAATGCTGCAGGTTAAACCCAACACACCCAATAAACGAACAAACCAGACGCCATGCATGCTGACATGCACAAACCAAACTGGCTCTTTCGGGGATTGATGCTCCTTTCCGTGGGCGTACATCTAATCTTGCTGGTCCATCTGGCGACCATATACCGTCCCAATGTGGTTTCACGTATCGAACTGACACTTCAATCCATCAAATCACGTCCCCAACCCAGGGTGGTGATGCCACCAACACTTCCCAAGGAGTCCCAGGCGGTTTTTGAGCGTCAACCATCTCCCATTCGTGTGAATCCGAGTCGGGCTATTACTGCACCCCAATTCCAGCCGCCTCAACCAATCGCGGATGAACGCCTGAAAAAATTGTCATCCTTGCCTCAAATCCCGGCTATCCGTGACCCCGTGGTCACTGCATGGGAAGATGCACCAGAAGTTGTTCAGAATGCTTTAGAAGCCCCGCTTTCCGTTTATGAACATGATTTAGATCGGTCTGAAAGAAGTTATACTGATCTTTTAAGGCAAAAAATTACGAAAGAAGCCGACAAAGAATACAAGCGAAGGGCGCTCAGACGCAATTTAGAGGGCGTGGTGACAGTCGCGTTTATTATTGGTCGTCTGGGTGAATTGGTGTCCATCAATGTGGTCAGCACATCGGGGAACAGGATTCTGGATCGTGCCGCCAAAAAGGCAGTTAAAAAAGCAGCTCCCTTTGATGCACCCCCCGACGGATCGATTACGATTACACTTCCGATTAAGTTTGAACAGAGATGACGATAGCTTATTCACAGGTGCATTGATATGTCCTTTCGAAACGTAGTGGGCCCCTTCTGACGGTATCGGAAAGTTAATCTGACAACCCTTCTGAAAATAAAAACACGGCCTTAAATCAAAAGCATGTTTGGGGGAATTTGGGAATTGAATTTAAATTTTGTTTCGGGTTCCGATATTCGGATTAGGGAATTGATGGGTAGGGTGTTACTTCTGGGTCCTTGCAATCCCAAATCGTTTCTGGCTCATGTGTACCTGGACAACAATGAACATTGCTTTGAGCAGATCATAGGCTGAGATGGCGGGAACGGATTTTGATAACAGGTTGGCGCTGAGCCTCAAATGTTCGGATTGTATTTTGAGAAAAATGAGATCATTGAGGAATATCGCGGCAGTCTGCCTATCTTCTGGTGACAACTGCCTGGCCTTTTCATCGTTAAACTTGATACGAAAATGATGAATCTTAAGCGCCGGCGCGGCAATGAAATTTTTTAGTATCTTATCGCCCTTGAATACGTTTTGCGATTGAACCAGGCGCTGCACAGCTTTTTGCACGCTTTTTTGGGTGATAGAAAACTTAGCCAGCAGCATGGCATTCGATTCGGGCGTCAGGATCTGGTTGATGAATCGCAGTTTTTTTTCATTTTCAGCAGTCTTGGCATCAAATTCCTGTTGCGCCACCCGCCAGAAAGACAAACTCACTTTTTTTAATACTGAAGTCATACCACGCTTATTCGCAGATTTTTCTTTAATACTTTTTTTCAGTTTTATCAGATGCTTGGCGGTCTTCTCAAATAAACGTTCTCCCGTGACCACCTGATAGATCATGGCCGCTGTGGCATACCAGTCCTGAAGTTGCAATATCAGCGGCAGGTCTTTATAGACATCCAGGATGGTACTGTTTCGTAACTGGTGGGCGGGTGTTGCATGGGAGGGCGTGCCACCTAAGGGTGGTTGGCGAATACGCTTGGGATCCGGCCCCTCGTATGAAACCGCGGTTTCAACATCAATCAAGCCAATGGCGTACAAATTGGCAGATCCCAAAAACTGGGGGAATTTGGATGGATTTCCGGCCACGAGTAAATTGTCCGGTTTCAAATCGCGCATGGCTAATTTTTTTTTCCCCAGCCAATAGAGTAGATCCAGAAGATTGATAACCATGCTCGAAATTGCCGAACTGTGCTGTTTCAGATTCCGGGATAAGACATAAGATCGAATCATGCGCCGATAGCTTTCAACAGCCGCACGTTTCGTGTTGAACAGCTTCATGGTTGAGGCGTACATATCCGAAAAAACACTGGGCTTGGCCTCAAGGTCTGCCGGTGTCGGTTTGCCACCCGATAGATATACCAGGAACCACTCTTTGAGATTGAATTCTGATACCGCACCGTCCAAATGATGTTGCTGCAATAAGTCGTATATCCGCGTATGAAAAGAGGTATAGACGGGATTGAGTTGATCAACGATATCGGCATTTTGTGATCCATAGCGTGCTTCAAATTCGACGTTACTCCAGAGCAATGGGTTCTTCAAGATTTCTTCTGACATTTTATCTTCGATGCTATGAATGCGTTGGAGAATATGTCCTAGAAAAAAGTATTTGGAGAGATCCATAAAATAAGCAAACCCATCACCGATTTTTAAATGGGATTGGGCTTCCGGATTTTCGGTTAGCCATTTAATATACTGTTTTTCTTGGGATTCTATGGGCTGGTCTGACTTGACCTGGTGGGGTATGATTTTTTTCAAGATAACGGCGATGCGGGGGACCAGGCACTCCCGCGGGGACAGTAACAGGGCAATCTGGTTGTCCCGGTTGATGTTCTGGACATACCGTTCAAAATCCACCGGGGGTTTGGGCGTGATTTTCACCACGATATGATCGTCGTATATAACATAATAGCATTTGCTGCGACTGCCGCTATCTGCGCCAATGGGGCCAATGGTCATACGCCGGGAAGCCCAGTCATCACCGGTTTTAACACGCAGTTCATAAGTCGAATTACCATCCGGCCGGCGCGTATCCACGGGGCGAAACATGGCTTCGGCCGATGGTGGCAACCCTTTTTGGGCCCGAAATATAGATAAGAAAAAGTTTACGATCAGTTCCCTGCCTTCATAAATACGATGATCTTTCGTTTGGTCCGGGTCATCGCCAGCTCTGGCTTTTCTTGCTTTTCGCAAGGGCAGGATTTTCTTCAGGATAAAAAAAAGAGTCAGACATAAGCCCAGGCCCATTAGAACCAGGCCGATCACGGGAGCCCATTTTTCTAAATCACGCTTTTCAATCTGAGCTTGGGACACGATGTCCATGGATTTATTTTTCCACGGTGCCAGATGGTGTCTGATAATGACCCAGATGCCATATCCTTTTTTCAAAAGACCGCGTTGTTTGATATCCAGAATCTGGTCCATGCTAATGGCACGGGTGTCTTCTCCGGCGCGATAGAATAGGCTATCGCCGACGACCCAGGACTCGTCCGTGATGATGGCTCGATCGTCTTTTAAAATAATGACCTGAACGGTATAGATGTGCTGATATGTGAAGAAACCACCCACGGCGAATAAGGCAAGACAGATGAGGATGAGGATATTGGTCTTCATTTCAGGCTCTCAGCAATACAATCGTCATGAGACTCGAAAATACGCACAATACACCAATATAAAGAAATCGGCTTGTGGTGTCAATCGAAGATTGGGTATTTGAAGACCGGAATTTAGGCATGCAATGCAGGGCAGCTTTCGATCTTCCGACCCCGGCCCCGGGTATCTACTATTCCTGAAACTGAGAAATGTCGTCGTATCGTTGCTGAAGAACTTCCCTCAATTCTTCCGCATCTTGCTTTAACTTTTTGACACGTGACGGGGAAATGGTCACGGGAAAAGGTAGGGATGATATGCCATCGGGGTCTGAATCCTTGGGTTGATCCGCCATATTCTGTGGGGATTTGGCTTTGTGATCGGGAGTTAAGGGCACTCCCGATATTTTTTCAGACGCCCCGTTGGGATTGGGATAGTCGGCAAAGTGAATGACACCGTGCTTGTCTTTCCATTTATAGATGAAATTTTTTTCCTTTTTGGCCTTTGCACTTTTCGAGGTTGAAATCTGACGGTTATCGACAGTTTTCTTTTTTAATATCTTTATTTCTGGAACCTTTATTTTATCTGGTGAGATAAGCGCTTGCTTGTCCGGACCTTTGAGAAAGAAAGGCAACAGAACCGCCAACAGAACCAGAAGGATCAGGGAAATTATAAAATTACGCAGAATTTTATATGGTTTATTTCGTTTGACCATTTTATTCAGGATATCAGGTAGGTTCCCGTTCCCACCGCAATTAAACGCTGCAGATCATTGTGTAATTCCATGCGCGTCACGGCAACCTTATTGCCGATGCGCATAATGGAGGCAGACGCTTGGAAGGCGTCGCCCCGTCCGGGCCTCAGATAATCAATCCGAAGATCAACCGTGCCGACGCGACTGATATTTTCCTGGATCTCTGCAGCGGGGCGATCCATTTTTTTCTGAATCATACCGGCCGTGGCTGTTAAGCCGCCAACCGCATCCAGAACCGAGCTGATAACACCGCCGTGCAAAGAGCCCTGAACATAATTCCCTACCAGTGCTTCCGCCATGTCGAAAGCGAGTCTGACCTGGTCTGGTTCTAAATGAACGATATGCAGACCCAGCACTTGATTGAAAGGGAGTCGGTTTTGGTAAATATCACCGAGAATGTCTAACAAGCGGCTCATTTTCTCGTTTTTATCACGCATTTCGGATGACTTCCCTGTTTCGAAGCTATTATCGTCTCAATCGTTCAAATACTTAAGGAATTTCCTGGATCTTGCACGAGTCGGAGGCTTTCATACAAGATTCAGGGAACATATCATGTTTATATAGGGCTCACAAGTGCCGGCCGGTTGGGCTGGCAGCGGCCACGCGATCACGTGTCTTCATCGGCCGCAGGCTGGTTGAGCGGATCCACATGTCGATCTCTGGCCGGTTCCACACTCAGGCGTTGGGGCCAGTAACCGCGGCGCAAACGGCAAATCAATATGCGCATATCGCTCAGGATGGTCAAAAGACTGGGAATCAGTACCAGGGTCAATACCGTGGCAAACAGGACACCGGATGCCAAAGCCAGCGCCATGGGAATTAAAAAGCGGGCCTGCAAATCTTTTTCCAGAATTAGCGGCATCAAGCCCCCGATGGTACTTAGAGACGTCAGGATGATGGCCCTAAAACGACGAACACCGCCTTGGAGAACAGCTTCGAAATAAGGCAGGCCGGTAGCGAAATTTTCGTTAACACGTTCGATCAGAACAATGGCATCGTTAACCACGACCCCCGTAAGGGCCACCATGCCAAATATGCTCATCATGGTCAGTTCATAACCCAGAACCAGATGTCCCATAACGGCGCCGATCAAACCAAAGGGAATCGTAAAAAGGATCACAAAGGGTTGACTATAGGATCGGAACATGGTGGCGATGATGATGAAAATGCCGATGACGGCCAAAGGAAATCCCACATAGAGGCTGCCAAATGACTCGCGCATTTTTTTTTGTTCGCCTTGAACGGCAATGCGGATGCTGGGATATTGCTTGCGTAGATCCGGGAAAAACTGGCGTCCCAGCTGGGTCAGGATTTCAGTGGTATTGGCTTTGTTGGCATCGACGCCAGCACTGACGGCGATGCGTCGCATGCCATTGGTGCGGGTGATGGTTGAAAATCCGGGTGCAAAGTCTATCTGGGCCACAGATGAAAGTGGAATCTCGAGACCGCCATGTGTGCGGATGCGAATATTTTGCACATCTGATAGGCTGGTCCTTTCATCGGCTTTATAGCGTACCTTGATACGGATATTGTCGCGTCCCCGTTGCATCCGCATGGCCTCGTTTCCATAATAGCCTGCGTACACCTGCCGGGCCAGATCTTCTACTGTCAAACCCAGGGCACGTGCCTCGGGTTTGAGCCGCAAATGCATCTCGTTTTTTCCTTTGGAAAAATCAGAGCGGATCTGAAATACGCCGTCAAAGCGTTTGAGTCGGTCCATAATTTCCTGGGAGGCTGCCTGTATCACCGCCATATCATATCCCTGGACCCATATTTCGATGGGGGCTCCCGGCGGGCCCATGGCCATGCCATCAAAGGTTAGGGATTGGACACCCTGAATAACCCCGATTTCCTTTTCCCAGGCAACCATCAGGTCTTTAGAATGCACACCACGCTTTTCGGATTGAAGCAAAATTGCCTGAACAGCCCCCAGGTTAGGTCCGGATTCCGGTATTTCACCCAAGGTTTGCCCCACCAAGGCCAAGCGTTCACGGATCATGTCTTCTCCCGTGAGGGTGGGGGTACGGGCCGCCAGGCGCAATAGCGCGTCGTCGATCTGATGGACGGTTTGACGAGTGGTTGCCGAGGGGGTACCTTCCGGAAATTCGACCGTGGCGGTCATGATAAATCCGTCTATTTCCGGCATAACCACGAACTTGATAATGCCGCTTCTGACTAAACCGATGGTGATCAGTAAAATACTGATGGCAATACACAATGACACATAACGCCAGTACAGGGCTTTGCTTAAAAACGGTTTATATACTTTTTCAATTAACCACTCCAGGCCTGAACTGGTAAAGCGATGGAAGGTTTCCAGTCTTCTGGTCAGGGGATTCATTTGTTTTCTGGCAACATTGAGATCGGGTAAATTTCCCAGATGAGCTGGCAGCAACATGAGACATTCCACCAAAGAGACCGCCAGGGCGGCAATGACAACCAGGGGCAAAATGGCAATAAACTTGCCCATGATGCCGCCCACAAATCCCAGGGGGATGAACGCGACAATGCTGGTGACAACTGCGGCCGTAATGGGCAGACCAACTTCGGCAACCCCATCCACCGCTGCCTTGATGGGTGGTTTGCCTTTTTTGCGATGGACATAGATGGCTTCGCCCACAACAATGGCATCGTCAACCACGATTCCCAGCACCATGATAAGACCGAACAGTGAGATGAGATTGATGGTGCCGCCCACGGCCCATAATAATGCCAAGGCACCGGAAAGAGATATTGGAATTCCCAGCCCGGCCCAGAATGACAGGCGTGCATTCAAAAAAATCCATAAAAGTAGAAAAACGATGATGAGACCGATTAAGCCGTTTTTTACCAGTAGATCGATGCGGTCTCTCAGGATTTCGGTGTTATCGTAGAGCGTGTCCACCTGAATGCCCACGGGCAAGGTTTGTTTCTTTTTTTGGATATAGGATGCCACCGATTCCGAGATGGCCAAAGCGTCTTCTTCCTTGGTTTTATTCACAATAATCAGAACCGAGGATTTACCGTTGATGAAAGCCTGGATGGGATCTTCGGTAAAACCATCCTTGATTGTGGCGATACGGTCGAGGGTAATCATATCGCCTCCGGCACTGGCGAGAACCACGATGTTGGCCAATTCTTTACCCGTATACTTTCTGCCCACCGTCCGGATGCGGATTTCCTCGCCCTTGGTGCGCAGGGTCCCGCCGGCCAAGTTCAAATTACTACGTCGGATGGCATCGGAGACAGCGGAAAACGTCAGCCCGTATTCCCGCAGGCGTTCTTCAGACACTTCCACGGCGATCTCATATTCTCTGGACCCAAAAATATCCACCTGCGACACTGTTTCCAGTTCTTGCAACTCGTCTTTAAGTCGTTCCGCATATTCCTTGATGCGGCGTTCGGTCATGTTGCCGGAAAGGTACAGAAGTACAACCGGATCTTTTAGGAGCAGTTCGGTGATAATCGGTTTCTCGGCATCCACCGGGAAGGTTGATATGGCGTCTACCTTGGTTCGGATTCGATCCAGTACCCGGTCGACATCATAATCCTGGTGGATTTCAATTAGTACAGTACCGGTATTCTCACTGGAGTAGGTCGTATAAAGTTTGATGCCCTCAATACTCTCCAGAGCTTCCTCTAATTTTTGAGAGATGCCTTCTTCGATTTCTTCCGGATCGGCACCGGGGAAGGGAACTGTGATGGTAACCATGTCCAGGGAAAATTCAGGAAAGTTTTCACGGACCATGGATTTTACCGCAAACCCACCGGCAACAAATATGAGCAATAAAAGGATATTGGCGAATACGATGTTTCGAGCAAATCCAGCCAGTACGCGTTTCATTGGGTTTTCCCTATTTCTTTCTTGCATTATGTACAAACACTTGAGCTTAAGTTCGTGTAAATTAGGCTATTAGGCTGTAGGCTGAAGACTATTAGGCGTTAAATCTTTACGGCGTAAAGTGAATCCTAAAAAAAATTTTGCGGGCTGCATTCCTTCAACCCGAATCCCGCATCCCGCCACGCAAACTTAAAACGTAAAACCTAAAACAGGCATCGCCCGCCGCTACGATTCGTCTAAGGAGACAGCCAACAACGCATTTTCCAGAGGATCGCTGAGGCGGGTAACGATGACTGTTTGACCGGGATTTAAACCATCGGATATAAATGCATCGTCACCTTCGCTCCGAACCACTGTCACCGGAACGGTCATCAAACGGTTTTGATCGGTGGCCACATAAACGGTGTTTTCAAAACTGACCGACCAGCGCGGGAGCCTGACCACATTTTGGAGTGACTTGCCCGGAATATCAACCCGGCAAAACATACCTTCAACCAGTGGAAAGGATCTGTTTTGTTGCCGGAATTGTTCTTGAAGGTTGATCCGAACAGCAACCGTAAGCGTTCTTGTCTGGGAATTGAATTGAACCACACGATCCATTTTGCCATCCCATGGTGCCGCCTCCGGGTTGTCCGTCCAGGTAATGCGGCAGGTTACCGGCATTGGCTTAGAGAACCAGGATCCGGATGCGTTGGAACGGCCGGTTCCCAGCAGGAGCCACTGTCGGGCATCTCGAGCATCCAGCGTGACTTGGATTTCCAGACTCGTATCATCTGCCAGCGTAATTAAGGGTTGGCCCGGTGACACGATTTGTCCGATTTCGACGTTAGCGTTTTTGACACGGCCAGCAAAAGGGGCTGCCACCCGACAGCGTTCCAGGTTGACTGTGGCAACGACGATTCGAGCCTGGGCTGCTTCTATGCTGCTGTTAATTTCCTGAATTTGAAGCGGGTAGAGTGCCAGGGCCCGTGCCATCTGATCCGCCTGATCGATGGCGGCGTTGTAGGCCTGCTCGGCCTTATCCAGATTGGATCGTGTGCCAACATTGTTGACTTCATAAAGGTGTCGCAGGCGTTGGAACTCAAGTCCGGCCAGCTCCCGGTTGCGCTCTATGGTTGCCTGCCTTTCCTGATCCAGTGCATATTGTTTTTCCAGCCGCAAGACCGTGTTTTCGAGCTGATGCAGCGCGGCCATGGCTTCTTTTTGGGTGGCGGCGTAGACCCGTGAATCGACCGTAAACAAGGTCTGGCCACGCGGAATGATACCGCCTACCTCCAGACGCGGATGGACATAAACAACCCGGCCGGATACTTCGGGTGCGATTGAAACCGTATTAATTGGCCGAACCTCGCCATATCCGCTTAGGGTGGTCTGAATATCTTCGGTTTGGACAATCATTCCCTTTACCTGCAAAACGTTTTCCGATTGCTTGGCCTCAACCGGTGGCTTTTTAAGTTTGGCGAGTTTATTCATGGCCACAAATCCGACCACCAGGATAGCAACACAAATGATTATACGGATAATGACCTGTGTGGCCCGGAAGGGGGCCTTTGGCTTGTCACGCATCTTTCTTCTCCAGTTTATCCTATTTTGATCTGACTGCCGGATAGTTTCCAGATTGGGCTGTTGTTTTTTGGAAAGTGATTTCAACCCGGCGTACCGCGTCCGTGCGCTGTGGATCTAAAAAATATCGATAGAGCTTTTCATCACCGGCATGGTCATTTTTCAGAACCTGGCTTTCCAAGTTGTAAAGCGCTTGAATCGATTTGTCTGAAGCTGGATAATTCTTGTCATCCAGGGGAATGGCCTTCTCGTATGAAATCCTGGAAATATTGTTTATATCAACGAGTTTGATTTCCGCTTGCGGTGTTAAAATCAAGTTGCCCACACCCGCAAGGTCAGGGATTGTTCGGGACTGAAGCACCATGGCTTTGATACAATCGACAAAAGATGTCAGATTCAAAAGGGCCATATCCAATGTCCCGGTCGGTGAGTTTTGCATGTCGGTTTCAATTTTAAGCCGTGAATTTTCATGCCAGGGATCCACCGCTTCACCGGGCACATATTCCTGAAGCCCGCACAGTAGTAATTGATTGATTCCAGCCTGAACGTATTCGACAATAAATTCAGCTGAAGCCGCATAGTGCCGCGGGGGCAAATGGTGTTGAACCAATTTATAATTTTCAATCTCCCTTTGAACTTCCTGCCAAGTGTTAAACTGTTTTTTAAATATGCGCAGCATGGCCACCGGTTGTGCCACTGGAAACACGCGCAACCCATTTTGAATGGTCCCCCGAACCTCATTGAGGACATCCTCCGGGTTCAATACCTGCAGCAGCCGCGAACGCAGACCTTCACGAAAATGGATGCGAAAGTAGTATGGGCATGGTTGCCGTATAAAATTCAGATGAGCGATGTCCTCATTCGACAATGTTGGTTTGGTGCGAATATCCATGGCCGATGTCTTAACCCAGAGGTTGGGTTAATTCCTTTGCCAGGGATTCTAACCAGTCCGGTTTAACGCCGGCTTTTTGAATGAGGTATTTCTGGGTTGAGCCGAATTGTTTATGGATATGTTCAATGGTCGCGGTGATCGCCGCTTTGGGCGCCATGATGTAGTCTCGTAAATCTTTTGGGTTGATACCCACTTTCCATAAGGTTCTTTCTATTTTTTGAATTTCTGCAGCATTGTAGACGTTTGATAAGGCATGATCCGCGATAACCTGGTTTGCCGATACGCCCAGGCTGAGGAGAATTAGGGCCGCACACACGCCGGTACGATCTTTTCCAGCGGTGCAGTGAAACACCAGGGGCCGGGCAGACGCCCGCGAAAGGTGTTTAAAGAAATCATGCCAGACAGCATGAAAGCGATCGATTTTCTCAAGATAAGATTTGATCATGAAATCCGGTGTAAACCATCGGATGTCACCTTTCATAACCCGGGCAATCGCTTGCGTTGGCTCGATGACTGAACTGACTATGGGAAATTGCAGCGATTGGATAGTCTCTGTCCGGGGTAGCTGGTTGGGCTGACGATTTCTTTCCTGCTCGGACCGAAAATCACAGACGGATCGAATTCCCAGCGTGAGCAATGCGTGTTGATCGGTTTCGGTGAGTGCGGCCAAATGGCCAGACCGAAACACACAACGCCATCTCACACATCGGCCTGCCTTAATAGGGTACCCGCCCAGGTCCCTGAAATTGGGAGCACCCTCAAGACCAATTCTGCGCTGGGGTTCCCCAAAGGACGGGGCTGAATCCGGTGTTGGTATGGGATTCTCACTCATCATTCGCGTTTCGATATTCGGAATTAGGATTTCCTAACCATATAGATACCCGCATGGTCTGAGATCCGGTTCGTGATTTTTAGCCTCGGGTATTCATGCCAGCACCACCAGCGCATCTACCGCTCGCGGCTTTCCCTGAACGAGTTTAATCGGATTGATGTCGATTTCGCTGACAAGGTCATTTTCGAGCCCGATGGTGCCAAGCGCAATTAAAAGTTCTGCCAGGGCATCGCGGTCGATGGGCGGTTGGCCCCGAAAGGCATCTATAATTTTCTTGGCCCGGATGGATGTCATCATATCCATAGCATCAAAGGAGCTAAGTGGAGCCACGCGGATGGCCACATCTTCGAGGATTTCAGTTAGAATGCCGCCTAGGCCGAAAACAACACACGGACCAAACTGGGCATCTCGTTTGAGGCCGGCCATCAATTCACGGTTGCCGGGAACCATCTCCTGAATCAGAACTTCGGATACATTCAGCTCTTTCTCGACGACAAGCTCGTGATAGGCCTGCTCTAACTGGACGTCGTCCCGAAGATTCAGGCGTATCAAGTCGCTTTCGGTTTTGTGCAGCAAATTCGATCCTGAAGCTTTGAGCGCAACCGGATAAGCAATTTCGTTGGCGATATATAAGGCCTGTTTCAATGACTGTGCCGTTTTTTCGATGGTTACAGGAATCCCGTAAGCCGCCAGCAGTTGTTTTGATTCAAACTCAGATAGATTGTTTGCGCCTCGTTTAATGGCCTCTTCAAGCACTTTCATGAATCGTTCTCCAAATAGATTTTTTATTGGTTCAGGCGATCAGTCGGGCCCCGCTAATGGTGTGGTTTGCGCCTGAATGGCAGGCTCACCCCGGCTACGGCACCGACGGCAGGAACCATATCTGATTTGCGTTTCGCGGTCAAACGAGAATACGGGCTTGTTAAGAATTCAAATCAATGATATATATGGGTCGTTCAAACCACAATGAACCTGCATTGCCGAAGGCTCATCCAACATGACTACTTTCGAATCAAAAGCAGGCGTACGTTCGCGCACCCATTTTATTTCCGGACCAGAGAAGCGCGGTGGAGATGACCGCCGCAAGATCAATTGCTACATCTTTCATGATAGACGATCCGAGGTTGCTTGTCGCCGTCGCGAACGGCAGCGCGAAATAGAATTTCGGGTGGCTGCGCGTAAAGTTCGTTTTTATCCCGAGTACGCCCGCCTCGTATAAGCGCATCTAACAGGAAAAACCGCCAGAAACAGGCTTTATGTTTTTTTCTTCTATTTCTGGCGGTTCAAATTGTGGGTTGAAATGATACCGGAGCTTGGAACAGGTTTTTATTCTGCTTTGGCCTCGGCATTGAAGGCATCAACTTTTTCCTGAAATCGCTTACGACTTTCCTCATAGGATTTGATTCTCTCATTGAATGCCGTAATGCGTTGGCGATGCGCTTCATAGGCCTCCTGATCCTGGGGATCTGGTGCAGACTCCAGAATTGCTTTTCTTTCAGTTTCCAACGCGTCAAAGGTTTGGGCCAAAACTTCTCTTTCCCCATTCATCTCCTCGATGCGACTGTTGCGGTTTTTCAACGCTGCCGCTTTTTGGGCTGATTCAGAGATTTGCGGTTTTTCCTCAGGTGTCACAACTTCCCGATAGGATTTCAGGTTTTCACGTTGATCTTCGGGCACGTCCATCAGATTGTCGGTAAAGCGCAACACACCATTGGCATCCCGGTATTTATAAAATTCGGCACAAACCGGGATAGACACCAGGGAAATAAGTGTCATCAGGATCAGGATTCTGCTTATCATTTTCTGTCTCCTTGTAAGTTCGGATGACAAAATTATTACGATCTCAACAAAATTCAGCACATCGCCTGCCCAGTATATTAAACATACCGGATCAAATCAAACAATTTTTGCATCAGCCAGTTGATAACCTCGCGACAGGATGTTTTGTTGACTAAGGCAGTGGGATTATATTATTGTCAGCTTTAAACTATTGTATAAGGCCGAGTCATATGGATTCTTTAAAGGGACAATTTCTGATCGCCATGCCATCCATGCTGGATTTCAACTTTGCGCACACGGTTACTTGTTTATCTGAACATAACAAGGAAGGTGCTTTGGGAATCGTGATCAATCGGATGATACCATCTTTGAAGGCTGAGTCCATATTTAAAGAGCTGAAGCTTGAATACAATCGTGAAACGGCCGAAATTCCGATTTATATCGGTGGGCCGGTTCATGAAAATGAAATTTTCATTGTGCACGGCCATCCCTTTACGTGGGAGGGTAGCATCCAAATTACGTCAAAACTGGCCATGAGTAACACCATGGATCTTATCCGGGCAATTGCCAAGGGTGAGGGGCCGGAAACATTTCTTATCGCCCTTGGATGTGCTGGCTGGGGGCCGGGACAATTGGAGGCCGAGTTGGCACAGAATGCCTGGTTGACTTGTCCCGCCAGGGATGAAATTCTATTTGATTATGCGGTAGATGAACGCTGGGATGCGGCAGTAAAAACACTGGGGATTGATCCAGTGTTGCTTTCGGACACAGCCGGACACGCCTAAAAAAACCTCCTGCTTAACGGAAGCCACTCGTGGTTTGGTTTCAGCAGGAGGTTTATTGGATCTAAGCTTTAGATTCGACTTTTTTCTTGGGTTTTGTCTTCGGTTTTTTCTTCTTCAGACAAACCTTGTCCTTACGTACAAATGCACAGAGTTTCGGATTGTAATACTCTTTGCAGTTTAATGGATTGTACAATGGGCATTCCGGATGTTTTTCTGACATGAATACAAGCTCCCCTTTTATCCGCCATCGCAGAAGACCACAATTTTATCTGTGGTTAGTCACTTCATTATCGATAAAGGGGTATATATCATAAACCTATAGAATTTACAAGCCATTACCTTTGACAAGTATTCCAAACCTATGTAAATAGGGATCGAACTCCCTTCATCAGCTAGCGGCAATGCCGTTGAGAACTGAAAAGGATGTTACAGTAGGGGCATGAACAAATTTGAGAACGCAAAATTAGAGCTACAACAGCTCCTGACGGAAACACTGGATTGCTTGGCCCCCGGCCCGGAAATAGACCGAATCAGCGGCAGTACTTTTCGAGAATGGCACAGCACCTGTCAGCGTATTCAAAAACAGGTGGCAGAAGAAATTCTACGGGTGGCCGTTGTGGGCGCGATAAAGTCAGGCAAAAGTACTTTTGTCAATTCTCTATTCAAAGATGATTACCTGAAGCGGGGTGCCGGTGTGGTTACCTCCATCGTAACCCGGATCAGGCGTGGTCCCTATCTAAAAGCCAACCTGTATTTCAAGTCCTGGGACGATGTCAATGCGGAGATTGCCCAGGCCTTGACCCTATTTCCTCACCATGAGTGGGAACCGGAAGATCGGCAATTTGATATTCGCAGACAACACGACCGGGAAGCCTTGACACGTGCCTTGGAACACATTCAATCCAATCTGCTGATTGTCAATGGTGTCCGCAATCCCAATGGTGTGCTGATTGAATCTTATCTCAAAGGGTACGATCTGGTCGAAGGTATCATTGCTTCCGAAAATTCCGCCAAGGTTTATGAGGATGATCTGTTTGACGAACAGAAATTGTTTGTCGGTAGTGATCACTTGGCGGTCTATCTCAAAGACGTGCTTCTGGAGATCCGGGATGGTGACATGGCCGATGATGTCGAGATCGCCGATTGCCAGGGGAGTGATTCGCCTAATCCCCGGCATTTGGCTATGATTCAAGACTACTTGCTTAAAACGCATCTGCTCATTTATGTTATCAGCAGCCGAACTGGGGTGCGTCAGGCAGATCTGCGCTTTCTAACCATCATCAAGAAAATGGGTATTCTGGATAATATCCTATTTGTGGTCAACTGCGATTTTAGCGAGCATGAAACCATCGACGACCTCCACAACTTGGTGGAAAGCACTCAAAAAGACCTGGCAATTATCAAGAACCAATCCGACATATATGTACTCTCATCGCTTTACAATCTGTTTAAAGCCTCTTTCAAATCCATGTCCGCCAAGGAAGAAAAACGTTATTTACAATGGGAAACAGAAACCGCCTTTATCGAACTGTCCGATACCGAATCGCGGCGGTTTCAGGAAGCCTTACTGAATAAACTGGGGCAGGAAAGATACGCACTTCTTTTGAGAAATAATATTGAGCGCCTGGACAGTATTTTCAAAGGTTTGATTCATTGGGCGGATATCCACCGGGAGGTGCTGAGCGGTGATGCTGATGACGTGGCCGCATTGCTGGATAAAATGAACCACCATCAGCAACAAATGCGCCAGATTGCTACGCTGGTGAACAGCACCTTGCAGGGTGCATCTCAGAAAATTAAACAAGATTTGAAAAAAAAGATCGATCGATTTTTCGATGCCCGTGCCGGGAGTGTGGTTAAGGATGTGCTGGCCTTTATCCGCACGTATCAATTAAATCTGGAACCCTACGAAGCGGTCATGGAAACATCCCGTTTTACCGAGGTGCTCTACCTGGTTTTCCAGGATTTTCGGGCCGTCTTGGACAGCCACATCGCCGAAGTGTTGCATCCCAAAATTGTCCACTTTATGCAGGCGGAAGAAGGCAAAATCAAGGACCAGATTGAGGCGGTCGCCAGACCGTTTTCGGCCATGGTGAATGAGACCATGCTGGAATACCAGGAGGCGTTGGCCCACAAATCGAATTGGGAAGCCAAAGGGTCTGAGCAGGATCATATCGAGGTTGACCTTAAATCACTCAAATCCAGTAATGACTTAAATTTGCCGCCCGTGGAAACGGCCATGCGCTATTCGGCCAGAATCAAATCTGAGGCGGTCATGCGTTTGGGCCTGTATGCGGCTGTAAAGGTATTTCGAAAGCTTCTTAAAAAGACCGATACAGAGCCGTACAGCCGTAAACGCAAGGCGCTTGTGGATGGATTTAAACGCATGAAGCTGGAGACGGAACGATCCATACGGATGCAATTCCGGGATTATCAGGAAAACATCAAATTCCAATATCTGTTTCGGCTGACAGATGGTCTGGCCCAGCAAATGAATACGGATTTAGTGGCTCAATTCGAGACATACCTGACGGATACCGCTGGTTTGATCAATCTGGTTCAGGAAGACTACCAGGACAAAGAAGTCCTTAACCGTGAGTTGCGCATGCTTGGGGAACGCACCCGGGATTTCAGTGTTCGGATCGGGAAACTTCGAACTGAGATTCAGATGAATATGCCGGCATGACCGTTTAAGCTGAATGAGGGCGCGATGTTTTCCCGGTGCATCAAGATTCAGGTTAATATTTGGGAAAGGAGATACTATGAGCAAAAGGATGACACGCATCGTGGCCATCGCCAATGAAAAAGGCGGTGTTGGCAAAACCGTAACGGCCATAAATCTGGCGGCGGGTCTGTCTCTGAAAGGACTTGCGGTTTTGGTGGTCGATATGGATCCCCAGGCCAATGCAACCCGGGGATTGGGAGTGGGGCCGGATGACATCAAAACCAGCACGTATGACATGATGTGTCGACCCGCTGAAACCAAGGCAGATCAAGTGGTTGTCACTACCCGCTGGGAAAATTTGGACCTGCTGCCTTCACATGTGGACCTGGCCGGTGCGGAAATTGAGCTTGTAGATGTGGCCGGTCGCGAAAATCACCTGAAACAGGCCCTGGCACCCCTTCTAGGCGCGTATGACGTGATCATTCTGGATACGCCGCCCAGCCTGTCCTTGTTGACGGTAAACGTTTTCAGTGCCGCCCGGGAGGTCATTGTTCCCTGCCAGACCCATCCGTATGCGTTTGACGCTCTGACCGAGCTTTTCGATACCATCGTGGCGGTCCAGCGGGAGATCAATTCGAATCTTAAAATCGGCGGTCTGCTGGCGACCATGTTTGATCAGCGAACCCGGGTGAGTCACAATACGCTTAAAAGGCTTCAGGACGATGCGCGTACCGGCAAGCTGCTGTTTAAAACCGTTATACGCGCAAATACCACCATTGCCGATTCTGCCGAAGTGGGCAAGCCGGTTGTGTTCTACCGGACGACGTCGTATGGGGCCTTAGATTACAAGGAATTTGCAAACGAATTTATGACGATTTCCTAAAAATTCCAACTTTCCGACTTCGCTCCTCGAGCTACGACGGGACAAGCAGCGTTGTACATCATTTCGCGACCAATCAACGTAAAAGATGCACACCTCAGGATGGCGAAATTCGTAGACCTTGAATGTGAACCGTATTCAAATCCGTCAAATTTCTTCCATCGTATCTGTTGGTGATGCTATATTTTTTTTCGGTATAGTCGCAGGCTGTTGGATACCACGGTGATGCTGCTGATGGACATGGCCAGGGCGGCCATAATGGGGTGCAGTTCTCGCAAAAAAGCGGGCGCCGCTTGAAGGGGATATAGGATACCGGCCGCTATGGGGATCAGGGCCAGATTGTAAAAAAAGGCCCAGAATAAATTCTGACGGATGGTTCGCATGGTGGATTTGCTGAGTTGGATCGCCTTGCTGACGCCCATGAGGTTGTTACCGGAAAGAATCACACCGGCGGTTTCTATGGCCACATCGGTTCCGCTGCCGATGGCCATGCCCACATCGGCCGTGGCCAGGGCCGGGGCATCGTTGATACCGTCTCCCACCATGGCGACTTTTTGATTTTGTGCCTGAACCTTTGAGACCGTGGATGCTTTTTCATCAGGCTGTACTTCCGCATAAACCGTATCGATACCCGATTGGGCCGCAATCACCCGGGCAGTCTGGGCGTTATCGCCGGTTACCATACCCACGTTGATATTCATTTCCCGCAGTTTATCAATCGCAGCTTTCGATTCAGGCTTGATGGAGTCGGCCACCGTCAAAAGACCGCAAAACGTTGCATTGGTGATCACCACCATCACGGTTTTGCCATCCGATTGCAAGGATTGGATCTGATCTTGGACCGCAGTCGGAATCATCCTGGTAAGGGCGGCCCATTTGGGTTTGCCGATCATGACATGGTCGCTGGCAATTTGGGCTTCAACCCCCATGCCGCCGTGAGCCTTAAAATCCTGGGGAGATTCCAACGCAATCGATCTGTTTTCGGCTTCGCGCACAATGGCCTTGCCCAGCGGATGTTCGGAACCCTTTTCAACCGAAGCGGCCAGCTTTAGCAATGTTTCGGCTGAGGTGCAATGGTCACTCATTGGCAGGATGTCCACAACCGCGGGTTTGCCCAGGGTAATCGTGCCGGTCTTATCCATCAGGACGGTATCAAGGGCCGCTGCCGTCTCCAACGCAGCACTGTCTTTAAACAGAATATTGTTTTCGGCGCCTTTGCCGGTACCGGCCATGATCGCCGTGGGTGTGGCCAGACCCAATGCACACGGACACGCGATCACCAACACCGCCACCATGCGGATCATGGCCGCCACGAAATCACCGTTCAGAACCCACCAGATACTAAATACCACCAACGCAATGGCAATGATGGCCGGAACGAATATGGCAGCCACTTTATCAGCCAGGGCCTGGATGGGGGCTTTGCTGCCCTGGGCATCTTGAACCAGTTTAATGATTTGAGATAAAGCGGTCTCCTTGCCCACACGCGTGGCCTCAAAATGCAACAAACCCTGTCCATTGATGGTGCCACCGATGATTAGATCGCCGACCTGTTTGTCCACCGGCAGCGGCTCTCCGCTCAGCATGGATTCATCCACGGCAGAGACGCCTTTTATAATTTTTCCGTCCACCGGAATCCGCTCCCCCGGACGAACCAAAACAACATCCCCCTTTTTGACCCGGGTCAGGGGTATTTCCAACTCGACGTCCTTTTGGATAATAAAGGCGGTTTTGGGTCGCAGGCCCATGAGATTGCGGATGGCGCCGCCGGTTTTGCCCTTGGTGCGCGATTCCAGCAGTTTGCCCAGTTTGATCAAGGTGATAATAACGGCAGAGGTCTCAAAATATACATGCGAGCCCAGCGAACTGAAGAGCAAGAGTGCCAAAGAGTAAAAATAAGCCACCGACGACCCCATGGCTACCAAAACATCCATGTTGGCGCTTTTGTTGCGCAGACTCTTGAAACCGCCCACATAGTAATCCCAGCCGGTGTAAAATTGGACCGGTGTGGCCAAAGCCCAGAAAAGCCAATTGACCCAGGCAGCATGACTCCAGGGACCGGTTAGCTGAAAATCTCTGGACATGCTGAGCAAGAACAGGGGCAGGGTGAAGATGACGCCCACCAGAAATTTGCGGGTCTGGTTGCGGATTTCCAGATTGCGGGCGGCTTGTTCGGCATCTTCTTCTTCGGATTCTTCCGGCAGAATGACACCATAGCCGGCCTTGGTTACGGCTGCAAAAATGTCATCCGGAGAAACCACCCCGGGGATGTATTCCACAAAGGCACGCTCGGTGGCGAGATTCACGGTGGCCTGAGTGACACCGGTGAGTTTTTTGTTCAATGCGCGTTCAATATTGGCCGAGCAGTTGGCGCAGGTCATGCCGGTGACGGCAAAATCGATGCTTGTCTTGGGGGTAGAGAATCCAATGCTGTCAATTTTTGCGAGGACATCCTTGAATGGCACCTGCTTGGGATCAAAAGTCACCACCGCCTGTTCAGACGCAAAATTGACGTTTGCCTCGGCAACACCGGTCAGCTTCCCCACATTGCGCTCGATATTCATGGCGCAATTGGCGCAGGTCATGCCGGTGATGGGGATGGTTACTTTGGATTCAGTCATAATATCAATTTCCTGGCATGTGAGCTTTCAACTTTCCAAACCTGAGACGCTATGATTCATTTTAAACCACGAATATCGAATGCCGAACAGGGAATTGTGAATGTTGACGTGAGCTGACGGCTAAAAGTAAAATGTGATATTGCTTTTTTGTACAGCGCCAAATTACGCCCTCCCGCCATGCTTCCTTCGTTCGATGTTCGGAATACAACGTTCAGAAAACCCAATGAACCCAATAAACTCAATAAACCCAACAAACTCATGAGATGCCTACAGCCTACAGTCTAAAAGTCTACAGCCTATGTCGTTAAGCGTTCCACAACAAACCAAGGATTCAACAGATTCTCCTTGTTGTAGGTTAGCGGCTCACCGGATTCGTATTCATAAATGCGGGCACCGGCGCTTTGGGCGACCGCGTGTCCGGCGGCGGTATCCCATTCCATGGTGGGTCCCAGCCGGGGATAGATATCGGCTCGACCTTCGGCCACCAAACAGATTTTAAGCGAGCTTCCGGCCGGGATAAATTCAACCTGGCCAAATTCTTTGCGTTTGGCGGTTACAAACTGTTCCAATTCAGGCGTTGCATGCGAACGGCTGCCCACGATGGTATAGGTCTGTTCCTTGTCTTTTGCCAAAGGAAGTTTGTGAGCCTCTGTTATCAAATTGGCCAGTTTTATTTCAGACCCAGTAAGTCGCCGGGCTAAGTTTTTTAAACGGTCCGGATCGTCGATCAGATAGGCGCCTGAGTTTTGCATGCTAAAATAGAGACGGTTTCGATCGGGCGCATACACGACACCCAGAACCGGCGTCCCATTTGCCACCAGGGCAATGTTTACGGTGAACTCGCCATTTTTTTTAATAAACTCCTTGGTGCCATCCAAGGGATCCACAATCCATAAGGTCTGCCAAGACTGACGCTCGGCAACCGGCAAAGTCTTGCCCTCCTCACTTAGGACCGGTATGCCGGTATCCTGCAGATGTTGCATGATGATGGCATGAGAAGCCTCGTCAGCCTGGGTCAAGGGTGAATCATCCTGTTTATAATCCACCGTAAAGTCTGTTTGATAGATTCCCATTATGGCATCACTCGCTTTAAGCGCAGCTCGGATCGTTAGGATCAACAAACTTTCCTTTTGCAGATTCGGTGCCGCTCCATTAGTTGGCATTTTTCAACCTTTCCAGACTTTGCCTGGCAAAATCTATGCTTGGATCGATGGACAAGGCCACTTCATAGAAATAGATGGCTTTGTCGGTTTCACCCATTTCTCGATAGTTGGAGCCGATATTGGCATAATCGATGGCCGAGCCCGGGTTTAATTCCAGGACTTTGGCAAAATTTTCGATGGCCTTTTCATGCTGCTTGAGCATGAAGTGACAAAAGCCCATGAGATTGAAGATGTCGGTTCGTTCGGAATCGTGAGCTGCACCTTCTGCCAGGACCTCGAGTGCTTTTTCATAGTGGCCCAGGTCTTTGTGGGCAATGCCCAGATAAGAACAGATGCTGGGAATATCTTGAGCCGGCGGATCCAATTGCCGGGCGCGTTCGAGCAAGGGTAGCGCACGGTCCGGTTGCTCCAAGGACAACAGCGTATTGCCCATATAAAATTGTAGGTAGTATTTGTCGGGCAGGAGCGCATCAAATTCCTGCAATCTTTTGTAGGCTTGATCCGGCTGGTTCTTTTCGGTGATCAATTTGGCAGCAAACATGCCCACGCTGGTACCGGCAGCACGTTCACGGAAATGGGCGCCGGGAACGATGGTGTAAAATGCGGGGATATCAAGTTGTGCGTGAGTGGTATTGATTAGCAGTACATCGAAGTCACGCTCCTGCAAAGCGGCCACACAATTTTCCACTTCCGTCTTGATATTTTTATTGGCAATATTTGGGAGACTATCGATTCGGACCTGCTTAGGTGCATGCGTGATAAAGCGGGCGGATTCGAGATCTGTGAATTTGGGCAGGCCGCTGGCCACGTAGTTGGCGCCGGAGTTGAAATCTCCGGCCAACTGGGCTGTCTCGGTAAGTGCCCGGCTGAGGGCTTTTTGGGGATCGGGGGTTGTTCCGGCGGTCCAGACGATTTCGCTTTTTTCAGGGAATGTGCTTGGGTCATAAGCCATGACCCCCACGCTGGGGATTCCCATGTCCAGCGTAAAATCGGACAGATAAACGGTTATGTTGTTTTTACGATATTTCTGCAGCATTTCCACTACCAAAGGATCGGTGGCGGAGTCCGGATCAATGGCGGCCACTGGTATCTTCTTTTGGCTCACCAGGGAAGAGACATGCCGCTCGACGACTTCGCAGATGCCCTGGGAAATAGCTTCGGCCACACAGTTGCCGGCCGAGGGGCCATTGAATTCATTGATGGTAAAAAACCAGTCAAAGGGGATCAGAACCGGTTGTTGACGGGTGAGGTTGTATCCCCAGGCCCATTGCATGGGCAGGGACTCATATATCTTTTGGCTGACGGCAAGCTCCGGGGCGTCGTCATGCACAGATTTGGCGATTTCTGAAAAAGGTAAGCTGTCTTGGTCTAAATTCGCAGCGGTATCCACAAAGAAATTTTGGGGGTCCTTGCAGAAACTGAAAAAGCTGAATCGTTCGGTCAGTTCCATCACGGCACTGGCTTCAGCCTGTTCGGGTGTGCCGCCTTTACCCATCTGCTTCTTTGTACCGATTGTTTTGTGGGCATCACGGCCGCATTGGCTGAAAAAAACCGGAATGTCCAGGCGACCGTTGTCGATTCTTTCCACCTTTTTCAAAATATCCAGATTGACGTCCTGGAGTTTTTTCCGGAACCGCTGAACCGTCTCAGTCGGCGATAAACTTTTGTCTTGGTCGTGGGTGTAGGTTTTAAAAGCATCTTCAATCTCAACTTTATAAGCCATCTGCATCTCCCGTATTTGCACATTTTATTCGTGGCACCCTACATGTTGGTACTACAAAGTGTCAAATTCTATCAAAATATGTAACCTACGATAATCACGATAGACCATCCTGGCAACATGCGCGGATAAGCATACCAATATTTGTTATATCACGGTATTTCAAAATGTTAGGGGATGGTCATAAAGGTAGGTATTCTTCTCCCCCGAAAGCGGGGCCCTATTGGCAGCTTTATAGCATCCCAGCATCCCAGCGTTCCAGCATCGCAGCCCTCCAGCATTATCGGACCGGAATGATTATTCTTGAATATCATTGGCAAATGGGTTACACAAAATCTCCAGATCTTGAAGCCTGCCTAAATATGTGGGGATGTAGCTCAGGTGGGAGAGCGCGGCGTTCGCAACGCCGAGGTCAGGGGTTCGAATCCCCTCATCTCCACCAATTTTTTCAATGGATTAGAAATAAAAGGGGGGGTGTCCATTTTAAAAAGCCAAGAAATGTCCCTGACTTGAATAGCTGTAATGATAGAGTCAAGAGCAGACCCCTTTACTCATCCAGAGTACAACCTGTACTATCTATTGGCCCGCATTTCACGCACACATAATAGAACCGTTTTTCCTTGGATCTTTTTAGGTAGGCCTTACCACCGCACTCAGGGCATCGTGCTGGCACAAACTTCATGAAAAGAAACATCAACAGTGCCGTTAATGGTAGCGGCACCAGTATGGCCAAGCCAAACTGCCCCATGTAAAAGAAAAAGATCGACCCCCCCATAAGGATGCTGGTTGGGATTAGTGCAGCGATCAATAGGTGTAGCCAAACATGCATGGTCATTGCCTATTCATTTAGATCGCTGTTATATTTCTGATAGTAGGCCTGTACTTCATTCAGTTTATCATTGAACTCAGTATCTGTTAAGACACCCTTGTCGATTAAAAGCCGATACAGAGTCTCAAACTGGAGGGAATTAGATACAACAAGATCCTCAATCGATTTATGGTCCTGTTCGTGTGTCATGTGGTCTCCTTTTCTTATCCATCAGGTCCATATAATTGCCGCAAGGGTTGTTTTATTCTTCAACAGTCTGGCCGATTAGCATGAACCGGTGGGGACGATTTATGATCGTCAGCTGCATGCTGGGGTTCTTAATTTTTGGGCATGCTTCGGTATTTCAATTGTTTCAGCGTGTCCCTTGAAGAAATTCAGTGAAAGCATCCTTGGGCATGGTATAACCTCCGATTGCGTCATGAACTGTACCTGATAGTGACACGAAGGGTAATTATGATCAAGGCTGAATTGATTGAAATTTAATGCGGATGTTAAATCGGTGTGATTTTGAATATCAATACCTTGTCCAACTAACACTAAACCTGCTATAATTCTATTTGAAAACAGAAATATATAGATGGAATGTGGAGGCAGGGAAAATGGCTGACAAAAGAAGCGGCAAAGACCGCAGAGTCAATCCAGATAGAAGAAGCGGTGATGATTCTGCATACAGCGGCCCAGAACAAAGGGGAATCAAGTACCGCAGGGGCGAAAAAGACAGAAGGGAAAAGGACGAAAACTTGAAATTACCCGACAGGTGATTAAATTCGCCACCAATTTTTTTATTGGATTAGAAATAAATGGGGAAGGGCGCCTAGTGCCCCTGTCCATAGTGAATGCTTTTTTTGAATTAATGGATTTCCAGTCAAATAAAGGGCAATAATCCATGGGGATGTCCATTTAAAAAGGCAAGGAATGTCCCTAGCTTAAACAACTGTTCTGATAGGGTCAAGAGTAGACTTGACCCTAAATTTGATCCCAAATCCTTGACCCCAAATCTTTGACCCCAAATCTTTACGCTTGATGATTTGAGATTTACAGGCGCCCTAATTCATCCATAAATTTTATCACCCTAAGTGATTCGGCGATGCCAGTTGTGCCACCGATGGAAACAATAACCTGAAGTGTTTCAATGATTTCTTCCTTGGTGGCCCCCGCATTGATGGCTTTTTCAGTTTGGGCAAGGATACAATTTGTGCAGCCGACTTTTAAAGATGCAGCCAATGCGATTAAACACTTTACCTTGCTACTCAACGCGCCTTCCTTATATGCTTCCCTAATTACATTTGCCTCTACCGACATAAACTCTGGAGCGGCTTCACTGAATTTTTTTAAAAGTTCCATGCGTTCTTTATTTAATTCTATCTGGCTTTCCATTAGGATCCTCCATAACAGTTAGTCGTTTTTTTTATTTACTAAAGCACCCGCATGATCGCACAAACCACTCAACAGATCAAGAGGCCTAAATGCCTGTATTGATAAGTCTTTATGACAAAATGCGCAATGCCACACAGTTTCCATATCTACTTGACATTATTATTCTTCTTTGTAATTCTACTGTGATCCTACCTTCCTGTAATAGCAAAACTACAAATAATCCTAAACTATCTGTATGGGACCAATGCCATTGATATGCGTATTAATGGTTTTACTAAAAGGAGAAATGATATGAAAAAAATAATGACTCTTTTGGTTGGATTTACCTTTATCGTGGGTTGTGCCGGGGCCGATTTTAAACGAGAAGTTAGTGATGACAATATTTTCTATTCAACACATAAGCCAAGTATAAAAATTAAAATTAACCCTGAGTTCAAATTGATTAAGGATCAACATCGCGTTAAAATTGTTCCGGAAACACACATTAAGAAAGAAACCTTCGTTTTCCAACACACTAAAAATAAATCCAGAAAAACGATTGCAATACAGTTTAGCAGGATAACGAAAAGCGGGGTGGCGTACAATCCTAATTTTTTTTCTAACGCAACGAATCTTTATGATAGAGGAAGCATTTATTACCTTGGAAAATTCTATGATTTCTGTATTAATGCAGAAAAAATAAAATCCGGTTATAGACTGAACAAGTTAATTGGGTGTCGCACGGGATTATATAATGAGGGATTGTTTCTGATTGTTTATTCAGAAATCGTAAGCGATGGTGATTGGAGCAATATTAAGAACATTTCCCACGATCAACAGGAGCACCTCTTAAGGTTTATTGAACAAAGTGAGAAAGACATTAAGATTATTGAATAGCTACAATTTTGATCATTGTAGCCTGATAAAAACGAAACCTATCACAGGTGAGCCTTGGCATTGATCACGGACATAAGAAGTGGTGATGATTCTGCATACAGGGGCTGCTCTTGACTCTATCTGCAAGGTAATTAAATTCAGAACAAACAATATCAACTGCGCATAGGGGGACGTGCGGGCACAGCCTGCTGGCTGACGCACGCTCGGCACGAACGTCCCATAAGGTGATTTATTACATGTATAAAAGCATAATAATAGCGGGCTTTATATTTGTTGCAGCTTTAATTGCATCCGCGCATGATGGCCGAGATGATCCTTTTGAAAAAGGCAGTCTTCGTGCGTCCGTTGTCTTCGGTTCCGGAGAGGCATTTGAAAACGAATATACAATTATGGGACTGGGTGCGGGGTACTATCTGAAAGACAGGGTGGAACTCGGACTTGATGGTGAGGCCTGGTTGGGTGGCGACCCAGATATATACAAGCTAAGCCCGCAAGCAAAATACGTTCTTTCAACCCAATCCAGATTTAGACCATACGTCGGTGCTTTCTACACCCACGCATTTGTCCACAACGAAGATGATTTAGATAGCGTTGGTTGTCGTGGCGGTGTTTATGTCGTACAGGATGATCGATGGTTCGTCGGGGTCGGTGCCGTCTACGAAACGGTTTTGGAGTGCAATGAAAAGGTCCACGACTCATGTGAGGACATCTATTCGGAAATTTCGATTTCATTTACATTCTAAAAGCGTCAAGCTGCGGTTTTGATGGCGATTTCGATTTCCATATAGTTGGGAACCTACTAGTGACCATTTATGTACTTGGTGTGAGTCCGGTACAGCTAGACTTTCTTATAGACACCCCTGGATGGGCAGGTGATTTTATTCACTTTGCGTAGTGTGTAGATGATGTTGGCGATCTTTCTGCGATCATAGCCGGTTTTTTCGGCAATGTCGGACATGGTAACGCCGTAATTAGATTTTCTGATTACCAAAAGGACGGTGTCGGTAGCGGTCCTTTTCTTGATTTCGTTGGGCTTTGCTGCTTTGTTGGATTTTAACTTGCTGCCGGCCTTGCCGTTTGATTTGTTGGGGGCTTGGGGAAAACGCTCCTCCAGCTTTTTGGCAATGGCTTCGACCCCGTGGGATATGGACCTGAGACCATCCACCACAGTTTTAACGACGGTATCCAGTTCCTTCATTGCATTACCCTCAATCGAGTGTTACTACTCAAAATAGGTCTGGAAAATAAAATTTCAAGCGCCCAAAGGATGCATGCCACATGAAATCCACCACGAAGTTCCTCCTGATACTGATCGCCATGGCAATTTTTGACGTGATCATCCCCATTCCGCTGGCTGTTTTGCTTCTCATCTATGTTCTTTATCAAAAACCGGTTTGGTTCAAGGACGCGATCGATGATGTGTATCGACGTTAATGCGCCTCGCATCTATAGCTAATCAAAATTATTTTAAATAATACAATGAATTGACATTATCTAACTTTTTCCGGCTTCATCATCAAGCCGCCAGATGGAATGATGGAAAAATAAAATCCAGAGAAGCCCTGTGTGCCATCATTCCATGTTGTTCAGGTTATGCCGCAGCTTATTTTACTACTGTTAAGACTGTCTGATGAAGGGGTTGCAGGTGGGGTAGGATTTCACAGATATAGTCGATATTGTTTTGTAGTGCCGCTCTGCGGCGTGTACCCAGCGGATTTCCCTGCGCAATTGATTTAACCATAATTGCCAGGAGCTTGATCCGCTGATAGAAGATATGATCGATGTCGACATTTTTATGGGACTGGGGATTGATTTGAAGTTTGCTGAGATGCACATTCCAATGTGTCAGGAGATGGCTGATCTGGCCCGCATTTCGAACGATAGAGCGGATACTGGTTTTTCCCAGCGAAGCTTCTTGCAGATAAGCTTGCGCCATAACGATCATTAGTTTTAATCTTGAGAGCAAAATATCATCATTGCGAACAGATCGCATTTGAAAAAGATTAGAGCCCAAACGTAACATGATAACCTTTCAATGTGCCGATTGAATTGATTAGATGCCATATCTAAATTCTGGGCACATATAAAGCAATTATCAGGCCATATTTAGCATTCGCACCAACGCAACCACATATTGTGTTTGCGCAAAGGGATAGACCGATTCCATAGCGGAAGTGGTAAAAGGATTTCAGGAGAGTATGTAATTTATTTCACAAAGTAAAAACCCTATGGCAATTTTGTCACAGGGTCATAAAACCGTGGCACGATTTCATGCGACACGACGCCGTTGCGCCTAAAAAGGATGAAACGAGTAAACGTTCAAGCAGGTCATGATTTTTAGTCGCAATTTAAAATAATAAAGCGCTGCTCTTTTTCCAGGACCTCTTCGGGAATCATATAATTGAGGCTCATCCCGACTTCAGGAAGGCGGGCCCATTCAATTTTACCATCAATTTCCAGGCGGGTCCCATTGAGCAAAACCAAGATACCCCTCACAAAGGTGGCTAACGTTTTGTCGGCAGGATTGGCAAAGCGAATACCGGACGCATTTACATCCAGCACCTCGAACTCATGGGCGGCGATTCTCAACGTCGCCCGTTGGGAAGGTTTGTATATGACCCGAACGTAATTGCGCCTTTCAGGACCTGAATACTCTAAACTGTTCATGGGATCCCCGGCTTGAGTGCTGGTTCACAAGCATGGCGAACGTGGCCAAAAAGATCTTTACCTTGATTTCTATATGAATATGGTATAGATGTCAACCAAGATTCAAGCAAACAGGATCAATGAATTCAGTAAGTTATAAACTTCAAGATCGAGGATGGAATCCCAATGAATCGCGAAGCAGTGTTATCACGGCAGACCAATGAAACCACCATCGATGCCAAATTAAATATCGATGGTTCCGGAATCGCCGATATCTCAATCGGCATCCCTTTTTTTGATCACATGCTCACATTGTTCAGTGCCCATGGTTTTTTCGATTTGAGCATTCATGCCAAGGGTGATATCGAAGTGGATTTTCATCATACCATCGAAGATGTGGGATTGGTTCTGGGGGATTTGCTGGATCAGGCCTTGGGCGGGCGTGAAGGCATTCGCCGCTATGGGCATGCCGTAACGCCCATGGACGAAGCCATTGCCACGGCCACCATCGATCTTTCTAAGCGTCCCTATCTCGTATATCGATTGCCATCTGATCTGCCCAGAACCGGTGAATCCTTCTCGGTATTGGGCAAAGAATTTTTTAGGGCTTTTGCCACGCGCGGTGGTATGAATTTACATATCGATGTAGCCTATGGCGAGAATGAGCATCATATGATCGAAGCCATATTCAAAGCAGTTGGCAGAGCGCTGGATATGGCTGCTTCCATGGATGCGCGTATTACGGGTGTGCATTCAACCAAAGGTGCCCTGTAAACCCATCTTTCGATTACGTATTCGATTGCAAGCCTTCATTGCCATCAATCATGCCATCTTTGACGCCATGTCTAAGTCCATTAGATTAAAGCGGCTATCATTAAACAACCAGCTCTGTTGCTGGGTGCTGATTATCTATATGTCCGCTCTGTTTGCCTGCGCGGGAACGGATACCAGGGTTGATCTCGAAAAACTGTCCGGTGTTAAAACCATTTTGGTTTTGCCATTTCAGCACAGGGACGATGTCGAAGTAGAACCGGTCTTTATTGATTGCAATCTTTGTCGCCAGCGCCACGTATTCGAGGCCGTGGCAACAGATGATGCCAGCTATATGTCCGCACGCCTACAGGAGCTGCTGCACGATGATGGGACCCATCAGTACGTCTTTCAGGATCGGACCACGCTTACGGCACCTGATTTAAACGATGATAGCTTGGTTCACGACAAATTTGGCCGGATCATTACTCTGGATACAATCCCCCAGGACGTTGATGCGGTCCTGATGGGATATATTTTTCGATTCCGGGAACGGGTGGGAAAAAGCTATGCCATCGAGTCGCCGGCTTCGGTGGCATTCAGTCTAATGCTGACAGACTTGCATTCTGAGGAGGTCGTTTGGCACAGCCGTTATGAAGAGACCCAAGAAGCTTTGTTTAGCAATTTACTATCACTGGGAAAATTTATTAAAAGAAAGGCGCGGTGGGTAACGGCCAGGGAGCTCGCAAGCGGGGCGTTGGAAGACATGTTGTCCACCCTAATGAAACCATGATTATTATACCGGCAGTCGATATCAAAAATGGAAAATGTGTGCGCTTGGTGCAAGGCCGAATAGATGCGGAAACCGTATTTGGGGACAATCCGGTTCATATGGCCCGGCAGTGGGATGCTTTTGGCGTGGAAATCATCCACGTGATCGATCTGGATGGGGCGTTTCAGAAAGAGCCCCAGAATGCGGGTGTTATCAGCAAAATTGTCCAGGCTGTGCAGGCACGCGTTCAAGTGGGCGGTGGTATCCGCACAATCGAAACCATTGAAACCTATCTAAATCTGGGTGTGAACCGTATCATCATCGGAACAGAAGCCATTCGAAACCCCCAATTGGTCCGGGATGCCTGCCAAAAATATCCGGGGCAAATTGTTGTGGGCATTGATGCCCGCAATGGATTGGTGGCCATCGAGGGCTGGACTGAGACCACCCAAACCAGGGCCTTGGATTTGGCCAAACAATTTGAGGACCAGGGCGTGGCCGCCATCAACTTCACCGATATTCATCGTGACGGGATGCAAACCGGGCCCAATATCCAAGAAACCCGCAAACTGGCCCAAGCCATCGACATTCCCGTGGTGGCCTCCGGCGGCGTTGCCACCATTGCGGATATCCATAATCTAATGCCTTTGGAATCGTCGGGTGTCATGGGGGTCATTACGGGAAAAGCGCTCTATGCCGGAAGTCTGGACCTGGCGGAGGCCCTGAGCGTGGCCAAGAATGTTGGATAAATTATAAAGGCGACTTTCCGGATTCAGATGACACCAAAGCAGAATGTTATGTTATGAATTTATTCGTATTGACATCGCCTGGAAACTTCGCTAATTTCGAGGTTTAACATTTGGCGCCAGATAATACCGGTGATACCAATAAAGAGATCCTGCCAATGCGGTCAATCAGGACAGTCCGTTGCCATGGGGGGCATTCTTTTTGTCCAATTTCATCCCAGAAGAAAAAATTGAAGAGATCAAAAATGCAGCGGATATTGTTGAGGTCATTTCCGATTATGTGATGTTAAAAAAAACCGGCAAGAATTACAGTGGGCTCTGTCCATTTCATGCCGAAAAAGACCCTTCCTTTACAGTCAGTCCCTCCAAGCAGATTTTTCATTGTTTTGGCTGCAATACCGGTGGAAATGTCTTTAACTTTCTCATCAAACACGACGGCCTGTCGTTTCCCGAAGCTGTGCGAATGTTGGGACGGCGATACGGTATCGAAGTGCCGACCAGAAAAATGTCCCCGGCCATGCGCGCCCAAATCAGTGAGCGTGAAAAACTGCTGGCCATCAATCGCATTGCCGTGGGGTACTATCACTGGAATTTAAAGCACGCGACGTTTGGCAAAGCGGTCATGGAATACCTGCAAAATCGGTCACTAGAAGCTGAAATGATTGACATGTTTCAACTGGGCTATGCCCGTGACAAATGGGATGGACTCCGTAATTATCTGCAAATCAAACGGGTGCCCGAAAACTTACTCGAAAAATCAGGCCTGGTAATTCCCAGAAAATCAGGATCGGGATACTATGATCGTTTTCGGGAACGATTGATATTTCCGATATACAATCCCAATAAGCAGGTGGTCGGTTTTGGCGGGCGGGTACTGGACACATCCTTACCCAAATATCTGAACTCACCGGAAACACCCGTCTATAATAAAAGCAAGAACTTATACGGCCTGCATTTGGCCCGCAACCGGTGCCGGGAGACCGGAATCCTTTATATTGTAGAGGGGTATCTGGATTTGATCCGAATGCATCAATATGACCTGAAAAATGCCGGTGCTACCCTGGGGACTGCCCTCACATCTGAACACATTGATATCATTAAGGGATTCGCAGAAAAGATTATACTGGTTTTTGATGGCGATGATGCCGGTATCCAGGCATCCCTGCGAAGTGTGGGGATATTTATCGAAAAAGGCATGGAAGCGCAGGTGATGCTGTTGCCCAAGGGACACGACCCGGATTCGTTCTTGCTGAAATATGGGCGTGAAGCTTTTCAAGAAGCCGCAGATAAATCGCGTGGCATCATCATGTTTATGTTGGCGACAGCCCAAGAGAAATACGGTCATTCCGTGGATGGTAATCTGCGCGTACTGGACGAACTGAAATATCCACTGGCATCCATTCGGGATCGAATTGCACTGGACGGTTATATCAAGGAAGTCGGGGAACGCCTGGGTGTCAAAGAGTATCAGGTCACCGAGAAAATTCAACAGGCGGCAGCAGAAATGGCACGATCAGCGCGCGCTCCTGCCCGCCCCACAACCGCAGAACAAGATGATAAATCTCGTGCTGATTCGAAGCCCGGGGGTGGTGAAAAAGGTTACGGGACGCCTTTGGAGCGCCAGATTTTGGCCATGATGATTCAGTTCCCGAAAATATTAGCGGAAATTGTTGAGAATCGCGTCTTGGATTATTTTGTGACCGATCCCTTAAAATCAATCGGCGAGCTGATATTGGCTCAAAAAAATAAGACCGATACGCGCATATCAAATTTGATTTCGATTGTTGACGATGACGAAAAAAGAAATATATTAGCTTCGTTATCTATTAAGGAAGAACAATGGAATTTGCGGGACTGTCGAAAAATAATCACCAAGTTTATCCAAACCAGCCCATTGCGACCCAGCATAACCCTAACCGAACAGATCCGGGCTGCGGAAAAAGAAAACAATGAGTCGCTGTTGATCAAACTGCTCAAAGAGAAACACAGAGTGGCCTTGTTGGATGAACAGCAAAAGCATATGGAATGACAACAGCGATTCAATTAAATAAAAAGATAATAATAATTCAAGTACTTATATATTAAAAGTTAAAGTATAAAGGCAACAGATAGACCGCAGGAGGCTGTATCCATGGTGAGCAAAGCAGAATCCCAGAAAAAGACCCGTAAAAAAACGTCTACCAAAGCCACACCCAGGAAAAAACCGGCCCGGAAAGCAGCAGCCAAGAAAACAGCCCCAAGGATGAAAAAAGCGGGCACCCCGAAACATAAGGCACCAAGCAAAAAGACGCAAACGGCAAAATCCAAAAAGCAGTCCACACGATCACTTGCAAGAAGAAAACGCGCCGTGAAGAAAAAGAGTGCGCCCAAAACAACCCCTAAAATTACTGCAAGCAGTGCGTCAAAAGTTAAATCAGCACGCAAGGCTGCGCCCCGGCCAAAAACCAAGTCCGCCAGTGCCAAAAAAAGACCGGCAACCACACGGGCAAAAACTGCAGGACCCAAAAAGGCAACGCCACGCATGCGAAAAACCCCAAAAAAATCACCCGCTGCAAAGCCGGCTCCAGGTCTGGCCATTGCGGATCAAAAAAAGATGCAATCCCTGATAGAAAAAGGAAAAAAACAAGGATTTTTAACCTACGAGGAGATCAATGAATTAATCCCTGACGGCAAGGTATCGGCGGAGCAGATCGATAACACCCTGATCATGTTTGATGAGATGCAAATCAAGATTTTGGATCAGGAATCTGCGGTCAAGCAATTGGTTAAATTAAAGGAAACCCAAAAAAAACCTGCCAAACCAGTACAAAAAGCGCTCCCCGATTTCGGGACTGTAACCGATCCGGTCAAGATGTATTTACGTGAGATGGGGCTGGTGACACTGTTGAGTCGTGAAGGCGAAGTTGAAATCGCTAAAAAAATCGAAGCCGGCGAGCAGGATGTCCTCAAGTCGCTAATCGAAACCACCATGGGAGTCGATTACATTCTCAAGCTGGGGGAGCATATCAAAGCAGGGGAATTGCGACCAAAACATGTGCTACGGGATATTGACGAGGGGGACACCTATATTGATGAAGTGGTCCAGATAGAAAATTTTGTTACCACTGTGACCGGAATACAGGCGGTTAATGAGGAAAACAAAGCCTTCCGGGAGAAACTAAGCGGGAGTGATTTGCCCGCCGATGAACAAAGGCGGATTCGGCGGTGTATCAGCCGCAGAAACAGCAAAATATTTGAGCTGCTCAAGGACTGGCGTTTGGAGGGATCCGTTATTGACCAGATGGAAGATGATATCCGCCGGCTCAATGGGTGGTTTGATGCCATGAACAAACGGATGAATTTATGTGCCGAAGCGTTGGGCATGCCTGTAAAGGATTTGCGGGCCAATTTAAAAAATAAAACGACTTTCATAAAATGGGCCAAAAAGAATTGCTCACTTACCCGGGATGAGATGGGCACGCTGTATGCGAGTCTGGCTTATACCCGTGATGAAATTGATGACAAAGAGTACAAAACCAAGGCCAACAGCCGCACACTTAAACGTATCATCGCCCATATCAACGAAGGTCGATATCGGGCCAAACTGGCCAAAAGCGAATTGATTAAAGCGAATTTGCGTCTGGTGGTCAGCATTGCCAAGAAATACACCAATCGGGGATTACAGTTTCTTGACTTGATTCAAGAGGGCAACATCGGTCTGATGAAGGCCGTGGATAAATTTGAGTACCGTCGGGGGTATAAATTTTCGACGTATGCCACCTGGTGGATTCGGCAGGCCATCACCCGGGCAATTGCCGACCAGGCCAGAACAATCCGAATTCCGGTCCATATGATTGAAACCATTAATAAGCTCATTCGGACGTCACGTTATCTTGTTCAGGAACTTGGTAGGGAACCGAAACCTGAAGAGATTGCCGAAAAAATGGAAATTCCCCTTGATAAGGTGCGCAAAGTGCTCAAAATTGCACGGGAACCCATCTCTCTGGAAACACCCATCGGCGAGGAGGAAGACAGCCACCTGGGGGATTTCATTGAGGACAAAAAATTTGTATTGCCCTCTGATGCTGCCGTAAACCTGAACCTGGCTGAACAAACCCGCAAAGTTTTGGCGACCTTGACACCGCGTGAGGAGAAGGTGCTGCGCATGCGTTTCGGCATCGGTGAAAAAGCAGACCATACGCTCGAAGAAGTCGGACAGGATTTTACGGTTACCCGGGAAAGAATTCGCCAGATTGAAGCCAAGGCCCTCAGAAAATTGAGACACCCCACACGCAGCCGTAAACTGAAGAGCTTTATTGAAACCTAGGCAGGAAATCTCGGGCCGGCTCTTGACAAAACCGTGAACTGCCGGTACGTAGGCATACTTTATATTGTATGTAGGGCCCATAGCTCAGCTGGCAGAGCCACCGGCTCATAACCGGTAGGTCCCTGGTTCGATCCCAGGTGGGCCCACCAAGCACAACCGCTAACGGAACGCATGGATATTCGTAAACATGATTGGTTGAGATAGTCGGATGCATAGCGCAAATCAGCGACCACCAGTTGCACCAGGGCCATTCAAGGGGCCTTCCTCATACCACCAGTACTTCTGGTGGTGGCTGGATTTGAAAAAGTTCAACCTGAGGCGTGGCAGATCGAGTGGGCCACGCCTTTTTTGATCGATGCCAATCATAGGCCACCGACAAGGTCGGTGGTGGATGGCTGCAATGACGAACACCCTCGGTAAAATCATTACGATAATTGAACGGGAGATCCCCCGGGATTTATCTGAATCCTGGGATAACTGCGGCTTACAAGTGGGGGACGTTGAGTGGCCCATTGAAAAGATATGGGTGGCGCTAGATCCATTGCCGAAAGTGATTGCCGCTGCCGGCCAAAGTGATGTTGACTTGGTTATCACGCACCATCCCTTGATTTTTAAACCACTGAAGACGGTTGATGTTCACACACCCGAGGGCGCTGTGATCCAACAGGCCCTGAATGCGCGGGTGGCGGTCTATTCTGCGCACACGAACCTTGATCGGGTACAAGCAGGCGTTAATGACGTACTGGCCGCAGCCATCGGTCTTTGCAAGGTCGTGCCCCTGAGCCTGGACCCGGTATCAGGTAAACCCGGGTTCGGACGACTCGGACAAATTGGGGCGCCGATAACGCCCAGCGAATTAATTCGCCGGCTGAAAGAGGCTTTGAAATTGGAGCATGTTAAAGTGGCTGGCAACTTGAATTTGGATATCCAGAATGTCGTGGTTTGTTCGGGCAGCGGCGCCAGTATGATACCGGAATTTTTTAAAAGTGAAGCCGATGTTTTTATTAGCGGTGATCTTCATTATCATGATGCGCGCTTATTTGAATTTGCGAGCAAGGTATTGATTGATATCGGTCATTTTGCCTCGGAACATTTGATCGTCGAAGCCCTGGCCGACCGCCTCAAGAAAAACTTTAACTCAGAGGGCTTGGAACTCGATGTCGAGGCCTATGCCTTTGAAAAAGATCCTTTTCTAGTCGTTTAAATTTGAATTCGCCCTTGCGATTCGACTGAGACCGTTGGGGGAAAGTCCGAATTCGACAATATCCTTCGGACTACCAAATTTACCGTCGATGTCATGCTGCGGGCCGTGAATTCAGATTATGGAGAGCACAGCAACATGCGCGAACAAATCGAGATACTGGTAAAACTGCAGGCCATCGATTCTGATATTTATCATGTAAACCAGCGGCTTGGGAAAGTGGAAGACCAAAAGCACCAGCTGGAATTAGAATTAGATGGTGCCAAGGCGTCCAAGGAAACCTTGCAGGCTGAATTGGATGCCCTCAACAAGACCTACCGGTCTTTGGAAGCGGATACCAGCTTAAATGTGTCTAAAGTGACGGCAAGCAAAGGAAAGCTTTCATCGGTAAAAACCAACAAAGAGTATCAATCCTTGCTCAAGGAGATAGAAGACATTCAGAGGTTGAACTCAAAACTGGAAGACCAGATGTTAGCAATACTGGACCAAATTGATGAATTTGAGTCCCAGCTGGGAGAAAAGAAACGTCAGTTTGAGTCGGCTGAAAAGCGCGTGGCCGCGGATAAAGCGGAAATTGAGAAAACCGCGGCGGCAGATCGTGAGACGCTTGCCGGTCTGAAAAACGATTTCAAGGCGGTGATGGACACGGTGGCTCCGGATACCTTGAAGGTCTTTCAATCCGTTCGAAAAAGTGTTGGCAGTATAACCATCGCCAAGGTTGAAAATGCGGTATGTGCCGGATGTCACATGAATATACCACCTCAAATGTACAATGAGTTGCAACGATTCGAAGCACTCATGTATTGTCCCCACTGTCAACGCCTGATCTACACCGAACTGTGAAAAAAACAGGCGGCTAGGTTGAAGACTATCAGACCGATAGCTGATAACAGCCTATCAGTCTGCAGCCTAAACACCTATTAAGCTAAATAGAATGGTCAAAGTAGAGCAGACGATCGCTGGGCCAATCCAATTGGCCCGGAGGAAAGTCCGAACACTACAGAGCAGGGTGCTCCATAACATGGAGTCGCGGTGACGCGAAGGAAAGTGCAACAGAAAGTATACCGCCCGGCGCTTTGATGAGCGCCGGGTAAGGGTGAAACGGTGCGGTAAGAGCGCACCAGTTCTCCGGGTGACCGGAGAAGCTCGGTAAACCCCACCCGGTGCAAGACCAAATAGGGAAGCGCTTAAGAGTTGCTCGCTCAAGTTTCCGGGTAGGTCGCAAGAGGTGGCAGGCAACTGTCATCCTTAGATGAATGATCGTCGGCCGGGTCGGAGTAATCCGTCTCGGACACAGAATTCGGCTTATGCGCTGCTTTGACCACCATTTAGCATATTAGCGGTTTAGCTGTTAGGCTTTTGGTGCTAACTGCCTACCAGTCTAATAGTCTACAGCCTAAAAACCTGAAGTATTGGTTCCAAGGACATTCATGCATACAGACACCCTAACATTTCTGGAAAAAGCGCGTATTTTTTCAAGTGATTTTATCAAGTGTTGTTTATATATCAACACCTGTGAAACCGAAACAGCTCAGTTCACAAAAAGGCTTTACGCCCAACTCATCGGTGCATCGCAAGTTTTAGAAGATTTCCTTGATTTCCATGGGGCTAAAAACAGCGAGGCCTGGTATTTTTATCGCGAACTGACCGCGGCCATACGCCATTTAAGCTTGGGAGCCTACTCCCAATTACACATTCAGAATCGAATGGTGTTCTACGATTTGCCGGGATCGGAAGATTTTAAAAAAGCTGGTGAGCTTACAACTCGGTTTCTGGTACGGTCGTTATGTCGCCTGGCACCGGTCATCATTGAGGAGGCCCGACGCCTTCAGATCAAATTTCCGGAGAGCGAATTTCAAAAAGCTGATTTCCCGGCAATCACAACCCAAGAAATCCTAAATTATGACATTGATGATGACTCCAAAGATGTACAGAAAAAGAACATTGTCAAAATATCGGGTGAATTTTTACGGGTTGCCCAGTCCTTTGACGAATTTGTTTTTTTTGAGCCGTATGAGCTAGAAGAAATCCGGGCGCTGGTTCCTGAGAAAATAAATGAAGTTGAAATCAGACGATTTGAGATGCTGGTTCATAATTTGCAATCGTCATTTGACACGTATGTCATTCATGGCGGTTATCGCTTTGGAAACCGGAAACTTAAACAGCTGCGTAGTTTTTTCTCCGTGGTTTTTCATCTCCTGCAAATGATTGGCCGGCTGCTGCATTTATACGAGAGACACATGCATGAGGCCGGCTATAAGCAGATCTACAAGATGGTTCAAAGTAGATTGTCGGAAATCATCGATCCGGAAACGATACTGGACCGAACCATTAACTATGGTCTCTTTTTTGCCTGCCATTTTTTGACCACCGGAACACACCTGGCCAAAGAAATTTTAAATGAAAATATCGAGCGCGGCGTGATCAAGGTCGGCATTCCGGTGGGTCTCGGATTTCATATGCGACCAAGTCTGCTGGTGGCCAAAGTTGTTCAGTACTATGGCGGAGAGGTTGAGCTGTGCGTCGGTGAAGATCGCTTTGATGCCAGCAGTGTTCTGGATATTCAATGGGCCGGCGGTAAAATTCAAAAAGAGAATATCACCGAAGTTACTTTTGAAGGTGATGTGCGTGCGCTGCGTGATATCGAGATCCTGGCCACGGCCAACTACGGTGAAGATACCATGGGAAAAGATATGCCCCTACCTGGAGAGCTAAGGTATTTAAGATAATGGCGACGCATGCTGTGATTGTCGGTGCCGGCAAGGGTAGCCGTATGAATCGAGCCACCCCGAAACAATATTTGCCTTTACGGGGCATACCGGTGCTGGGGCATACTGTAGGGGCATTCGATCAATGTACGGAAGTGGACCATATTATCCTGGTGGTTTCACCCACGGATATTTCATTTTGTCGTGACCAGTTGCTTGCCGGGTTACGCTTTGAAAAACCGATCACGGTCGTCGGCGGTGGCGAGAAAAGACAGGATTCAGTCTTGAACGGCATTCTAAGCATTGACGATACGCATGGAATTGTGGTAATCCATGACGGTGTACGTCCCCTGATACAAGCCAAATTGATATCTCGTTGTATTAAAGAAGCAGATATTCATGGTGCTTGTATCCTGGGTCTACCATTACAAGATACACTTAAATCCGCTGACCAACATGAGCGGGCCGAAAAAACGCTTCTCAGAGAGCACATGTGGCTTGCGCAAACACCCCAGGCATTCCGATATAAGCTTATTCGTAAAGCCCACGTAACGGCACAAAAGGAAGGTTTCGTGGCTACGGACGATGCATCCTTGCTGGAAAGATTGGGAATCCCCGTCCAGATTATTGCAGGATCTAAACACAATCTTAAAATTACAACAGAAGAAGACCTGGTATTAGCCGATGCGATCCTTTCACACAGAAAGAGTCAGTTATGATATTGCCACAGCCTGAAATCTTGATTGTAGACGACGATCCCAATTTCCGGGTACTCCTGGAAGAGTATTTCAACAAACAGGGCTTTCGTGCCGCTGCAGTTGGCGACGGCAAAGATGCCATCACTATGTTGTCAGAAAGGGAATTCGATGTGGCCCTGCTCGATCTGGTGATGCCGGGTATGGATGGCTACGATGTAATGGACTACATTAATGATCGAGAGCTTGCCACCCATATGATTGTGATAACCGGGCATGCATCCAAGCAATCAGCCGTCGCTTCTTTAAGAAAAGGCGTTTATGACTTTTTGGGAAAGCCTTTTGATATGGAAGAGCTGTACGTCTCTGTGCAAAATGCCGTCGGTTTAAAACGGAGCCAGGAAGAAAAACGACAAGCCAAGGCTGCTCTGCTGAAGGCGTACAACGGCATGGAAGCCGAAATTCGAAAGCAGAAAGCTGATTTGACCCGTAAAGAGGCGCTTACCCGTGAAGTTGAGACCAAATATATTTCTTTGACCAACAATTTGAATGTGGGTGTTTATCGCAATACGGCCGGCCAAAAAGGCAACTTTATCGAAGTCAACCCGGCCATCGTAAAGATGTTTGGATATGCATCCCGGGATGAGTTTATGCGTGTGAATGTTTCAGACTTGTATGAAGATCCATCCCAAAGACTGAAATTTAGCCAAGGATTGACCCAAAAAGGGAAGGTCAAAAATGTGGAATTGGTCTTGAAGCGCAGGGATCAGTCGCGATTCGTGGGCTCAGTATCCGCCGTGGCTATAAAAGACAGCAAGGGCCAAGTTCAATTTTATGACGGAATCGTCGAAGATATTACCGAGAAGAAGGCCGCTGAGGAAGCCCTTATCCGAAACGAGCGCTGGTTTCGAACACTGACCCGAATCGGTCTTTCCTTGTCCGCGGAAAAAGACACCAAAAAATTACTGGAGCGTATTGTCATTGAAGCGCGAAAGCTGTGCAATGCCGATGCCGGGACGCTTTATTTGCTGGATCGGGAAAGCCAGGAATTAAGATTCGAAATCGTACAGAATGAATCCCTGCAGGTGAAAATGGGTGGTGAGAGTGGTAGCGTCGCCGATTTTCCAAATGTGCCCTTGTTTGTGGATGGCAAACCCAATCACACCCATGTTTGTTCCAAAGTTGCCTTGGGCGGGCAAAGCATCAATCTGAGTGATGTCTACGGATCTGACGGGGAGCCATACCCTGGGCCGAAAGCATATGATGCCCTGTCAGGCTATCAAACCCGGTCCATGTTGGTGCTACCGCTGAAAAACCACGAGAATGTGATCATCGGGGTCCTACAGCTATTAAATGCCAAAGACCCGGACTCCGGAGACGTCATCGCTTTTGCAAAAGAATTCGAAGACTTAATTGCATCTTTGGCCTCACAAGCTGCGGTGGCCCTAACCAATGCCCAATTGATTACGGATTTGAACAGACTTTTTTACGCCTTTATTCGCGGCATTGCAACGGCCATTGACGAAAAGTCTCCTTATACCGGCGGCCATATCAACCGAGTTGTGCATTTGAGCATGATGTTGGCCCGGCAGATCAATCGTGCCAAGACCGGACCGTTTAAAAACCGGCAATTCAGTGACGATGAAATGGAAGAGCTCCGTTTGTCGGCCTGGATGCATGATGTCGGTAAAGTGACGACACCTGAAAATATTGTCAACAAGTCCAGCAAACTTGAGGCCATCTTTGATCGGTATGACTTAATTGAGACGCGTTTTGCCTTGATTGCTTCGGCCATGGTAAATTCAGACATGGCCGCCAAACTTAAGTACTTTAACCAACAACACCCGGATGCAACCGCGAGTGAAAACGATGAACACATGCTGTCGGCGCGTCTGAAGGAACTGCATCGGGATCTTGAGTTTATCAAATCCATCAACCATGCAAGCCAGAAAGTGACAGCTGATCAGCTGGCTCGTCTTAAATCCATCGGACAGAAAGAAGTTATTATCGATGACAAGCCGCAACCCTATCTGACCGAAGATGACATTGAAAATCTCAGCATTCGCTACGGTAATTTATCACAAGCGGAGCGGCGCATCGTCGAAAACCATGCCAATATGACGCTTAAAATTTTGAAACAGCTATCGTTCCCCAGTCATCTGGCAAGGGTGCCCGAGTTTGCCGGCGGTCATCATGAAAAGTTGGATGGGTCGGGGTATCCGCAAGGGCTGAGTGCCCAGGATTTACCCTTGCAGACGCGCATTCTGGCAATTGTGGACATCTTTGAAGCCCTGACGGCACGTGATCGTCCCTACCGGGAGCCCATGAAACTTTCCGAGGCCATTAAAATTATCCAATATATGAAAGCGAATAACAAGATCGACCCGGATCTATATGATCTGCTGATGGATAGTGGCATTTACTATGAATACGCGCGTCGCGAGATGGATCCCAAACAAATCGATGTGCCTGAGCCCAAAAAACGTAATAAGCTAAATACAGAAATGAAAACCTGATCCCCTAATAAAAATCACCGATTGATCTAACCTGACTTTCATAAAAATTCGAATATCAAAATCCAAAATCCGAAACAATTTTAAAACGATTAAATTCGAATGCTCTAAACGGCCCCGTTTATTTTCTCAAAATTTAGTAGAAATTTAAGGAAACCGTAACTGGATCTCTTTGATCGCTTCCTGGGGCGAATAAACATATTTTAGAAGATCTTTATTTTGATAGCGCGCAAATTGACCTTCCGTTTTGTAATTTAATAGCAGGGTCGGTTTTTGGCATTTAAGGGCCAGAGCGATTTCAGATAGGGTGCCCATGCCACCTGGACAGGCCACCACCACATGACTGGACAGTACATTGATACAATTTCTGGCATTACCCATTCCCGTTACGATGGGTATGTGAATATGAGCGCTGGCCGATTGGGCGGTGCTGTCCGGAAGAATGCCGATTGTGAGGCCGCCGGCCTCATGGGCACCTGAGGCTGAAGCCGCCATCACGCCGGCATCACGCCCGCCGTTTAACAATATCCATCCCTGTTCGGCAATGAGGGCTCCCAAGGTATAGGCATCTGATCGTTCCTGATCACTGACACTACCGCCGCCCATCACACCGACGATTAAAGGGCTATTCATAATTTTCATCCTTTTTAGCAGTTGATAATATAGAGAAACCTTTTTATCAATTAGGGTCAAGTCGTCGATCCGGGTATCCAACCAATCAATTTTTTTTTGCTCCCCAGCGTTACCTCGATACCTTTGTTAATGACCAGATCCTTGCCAACTGTGTATCCATGCTTGTGGATGCGGGCATCCTGTTTGGTTGTGGCGCGTTGAAACGATTTTGTGCGCGGATAGCGATGCGATATGTAGGCATCCAAGAGCGGGTCTTTCAATGCAACCAGGTCGCGTGTCCGCACTCCGGGAGATGGTGTCGATTGCAGCATTGACAGTTTATTGCTAAATCCTTCCACAAGGCCCACAGCAAAATCGGTCTTGCGATAGCGGTTAAATCGGCCATGGGAGTTGTATTGGCGCCAATGGCCATCGATGGTGTTTTTGACAAAGTCATAGACATAGGCTGCAATTTTGACATTCTCGGGCGTTCCGCTGATCTCGAAGACGCGCCCCATTTTATTTTTTCCCAGTACATAAGCGGAAACCCACAAACCTTGCACAAAATAATATTGCTGCAGCAAATTGGCCAGATGGTATTCCTCGCGGAAATGACGCAAAGCGGGTGTTCCGATGAACATACTGATAAAATTACGCTGAATGCTGTGTTTCAGGAGGTGCAAATTATACGTGTGCATCAATTCATGCGCCTTGGCCATGGCGGCTTCCGCTTCATGGCGATTGGTGCTGCTTGCCAAGGACATGAGTTTCTTAACGCGCAACAGGATGCGGTCCCGGTCACTGAGGGATGTTTGGGATAACCGATCGTGCAGGGGGCTGTAGTTTCCAGAGGCCTTTGGATTGGCACGTAGTTGCTGGCAGGCTTCTAAAAAATCAGGCCCATGGGGAAATCGTTCGGAACTTCCCATAACCTGGTCGGTGTACTGGTGGGCCATTTCATGACCCAATACATCGCGCACATCATCCCACGGATAGTTCAAGATAAAATCGCGGCTGATAACAATTTCATTTCGATGGCACGACCAGTAAGCCAAACGGGATTTCAACTTGCGTATACCAAATAGCGGTAGGCGCATCAATCGTCGTTTTTCGTCAGGCAACACCCACAGGGCATTTTCCCATTCGCAAGCCAGCCCGTGCAGCAGTTGGCGTTCCAGATCTTCCTGGATCTGTATGCTAGGTGCTTTGTTCGATTTCATTCAGAACTTGATCGACTTCCGTGTCCCGATCCATCCAGGCCGGGAAGGTATCCCGGTAGTTTTTTAAAGCGGTGTAGGAAAGACTCGCGGACTGGGTGAGTTCATCGCCGACTGTTTGATAATGGACGTTGCCCTGGAAATCGATCACACAAGAATAACCATTATAGTCAATCTGGTTACCGTCCACACCCACGCGATTGACGCCGACGACATAGGCTTGATTTTCGATGGCCCGGGCACGTAACAGCATCTGCCAATGGATCTCCCGGGCGGCCGGCCAGTTGGCAACCACAATGGCCAAATCATAGGGCGGGGTGGTATTGCGCATCCATACCGGAAACCTGAGATCATAGCAAATAAAGGGTCTAATCCGCCATCCATTCAATTCCAAGGTTAAGCGGCACTTGCCAGCACTGTAGACCTTTTCTTCTCCCGCCATGCGAAACAAATGCCTTTTGTCATACGTAAATATCCGCCCTTCCGGATTTGCCCATACCAGACGATTGAAATAGTCTCCGTCTTCTTTGATCATAAGGCTTCCAGCAATGGTTACGCCGATATCTTTTGATTTTGACTGCATCCAGGACACGGCGCTTCCCTGCATGGTTTCGGCCAGGGTTTTTGGATTCATACTGAATCCGGTGGAAAACATTTCCGGCAGCAGGATAAGGTCCGTGGGATTGGTGAGGGCATCAATTTTTTTATCCAGCATTTTGAGATTGGCGGGGATGTCCTCCCAATAAAGTTCAGTCTGAATCCAGGTGATGATTAGATTTTGCATAATTTTTCAGCAGCCTTTTCGAGGGTCTCATTTTTTTTGGCAAAACAGAAGCGGACCACATGACGATCGGTTTGGTTATGGTAAAAGACCGAAATCGGTATGCTGGCAACACCATGCCTTATGGTCAACCAGCGGGCAAACTCAAGGTCGGACAGGTCTGAAATCTCGTCGAATTGCATCAATTGAAAATAGGTTCCCGAGCAGGGTATGGGTTTGAAACGTGCGTTTTGCATAAAACGCAGAAAGATATCGCGCTTTTCCTGGTAAAAGTCAGACAGGTTCTCAAATAGATCGATTTGGTCTATGATGTCGGCATACGCCAACTGAACCGGCGTGTTGACCGCAAAGGTGAGATATTGGTGGATACGTTGAATTTCACGGGAGAGTGCTACGGGAGCCAAGCAATAGCCGATTTTCCAGCCGGTTGCATGGTAGGTCTTGCCAAAGGAGCTCACCACAAAACTGCGGGCGGCCAGACCGGGATAGCGGGAGACACTTTCATGGCGGCAGTCATCAAAGATAATGTGTTCATAGACCTCGTCGCTGAGAATCAGAATGTTGGTGTCTGCCATCAAAGCCTCTAATGATTGCATATCCGCCTGATTTAATATCAGGCCAGTGGGATTGTGAGGCGAATTAAGAATGATCAGCCGGGTTTTGGCGGTGATCTGGTCGGCCACCTGGTCCCAATCAATGCTGTAGTCAGGCGGTGTAAGTTGGACATATACCGGAATGCCCTGGCTCAATTGTATGATCGGGACATAAGCGTCATAGGCCGGTTCAAGCAGAATGACTTCATCACCTGGTTGGACCACTGCGGTGATGGCGGCAAAAATAGCTTCGGTGGCACCGGCCGTCACGGTGATTTCGGTCTCCGGATCGTAGTCGGCAGCATACATGCGCTTAACCTTGGCGGCGATTTTTTGCCGCAGTTCTAGAATGCCCTGCATGGGAGCATATTGATTCCGGCCTGCATTCATATGATAGGCGGCACGCTTTATGAGATCCGGGACCGGATCAAAATCTGGAAAGCCCTGGGAAAGATTAATGGCCCCATGCGCGTTAGCGAGTTGGGTCATAAGGGAGAAAATGGTAACACCCACATGGGGCAATTTCGAATCTATTTGTATCATGATATGCTGTATTGCTTTAGGGTTGCTTGGACTTCGGTCTGTATTTGATGACGAAGATCAGCTGGTTCCAGGACCACGGCATGTCGGCCCCATCCGAGAACCCAAGACGTGATCGCCTGCAGGCCAGCCACCTTGACTTTGAATATGAGCGACCCATCCTGTTGCGGTTCCATTACCTGGCTTCGATGCCAGGTTCTTTCCTGAATGTAGCCGGCGATCGTTGCCGAGAATCGGATGATGACTTCAAGCGGGTTGCCGATGAAGGCGCCAAAGCTATCCTGCAGGAGGTTATCAATATCAAAAACCGATGGGGGTTCAAAGCTGACATCGGTTTGGGTTAGCGTTTTGATTCTCTCTACCGCAAACAAGCGCACATCCTTTCTGAGGTGACAATAAGCCAACATATAAAAAGTCGCATCAAAAAACCACAATTTATAAGGATCGACCAAACGGTGCGATGTCTTTTTACGGCTCATGGCAAAATAGCTTATGTGAATTTGTTGACGGTTTTGGATGGCCGTATTGATCAGTTCGAGGGTTTCACGAAACCGGCTATAGTCCTTATAGGGCTTGACGCCCACCTGCAAACTGGATTCAATTTTTTTCAGATAATCAAGATATTCTGCCGGTAGTGTTGCCTTGACTTTTTGGAATAGCGATTCCAGGGAATCGTAAAAATGGGTATCCTTTAGGATCTTGAGCATATCCCGGCTGAAATAGAGCGCCATAAGCTCCATAATACTGAAAGGGATGGGAATGGTGTGTTTGGCGGAATCCAGAAGCGACCAGTAACTCTTATTACGATGGCGTTCGGTATAGACGGGAAAGCCGGCAACCTGAAGGGCTTCCAGATCCCGATAGACGGTTCTGGGGTGACACGCCAAGTCCGAGGCAAGACCGTGTACTGATTTACCCTTTTTGGAGGCAATCAATGTCCTGATGATTTTCCATTGTCTTCCGAGCTGGTCTCCTCTGGCCATGGTCTGATCTCAAGCTCTTTTATTGCTGCGGTCAACTTGAATGTGCCATGGCTCAAACTGGACGCCCACGTGGTTATTGCGCGGGTATCGGAAAATAACATAATCAAGTTGGGTTATGTTCCGATATATCTTGGTGCGGCTGAACTTCTCTGTAAAATTGGCAGCACCATAACCGACCTGGCCCACATCAAAATCTCCGACACCGTGATAGGAGTACCCCGGCGGAGCCAGCGACCGGGATGCCACCGACAGGTTGCCCCGGCTGTGGACGGCTTTTTTCAGAAACAGATAAAATTGTTTGGCAACGCCGCGGATCCCGGCGGTTAATATCAACTGATCTCCGATATCGCGTCTCAAGCGCTGGTAGAGTTTAAAGGACGAACCATTGTAAAGATAATTGCCGGTACCGGGAATCTTGTTCACTTTCGGCCCATGAATGGTATTCGTGATATTGTGAAACAGTTTCCGGCCTTTAAAGCCGTAATCCCGGGCATCTGTGTGGAATAGCTTATCTATAAATGTTAATTCACGGTCGCTAAAGGCACCCACACGTTGGTAACCACGCGCAATTCGTAAGCTGTCGTCAAACCCCAGCAAACAAAAATTTCCCTGTCCAACGGTTGCTTGAATCCGTGCAAATCGTGCCAGTACGGTTTCAAGCGTCTTGCGATCACCAGAAGATAGCACGACTTCCTGGATTTGGCCCAGGGCGCCGCGATTGTCTATGGTTTGGTGGCTTGCAGGTGAATCCAAAAGAGATGGGGCCGGTGTTGCTGCAGGTGCAAGTGCCCAGCTGGTGCCATGGATACCAAATTGTTGGGATATGAGGTAAATCCCCAAAGATTTTAGGAATGTTCGTCGGTCCATGAGGTATGCGTCTTTAATAGATGTTCTAATTGAGACGTTTGATCCGGTGTTAATTCACCAAACTGTACACCTAATTGCCGCAATTTAACAGTGCTAAATACATTTTTTGGGGCCAATTCGAAATCTGAGATGGTTCGGACCGGAAGTTGTTCGATGCGCAGGTTGTATTGTCGGATGATGATATCCAATTGGTTACAGCGGTGTGTCCGCGCCTCATCAGCCAGATAATTAAAGGCCAGTCCGCCCATGCTAATGTCTTTAATCTGGCCTAATTTGGCAGCTTCAGGTCCGGCAACTGCATACGCACCGCAGGCGACGCTATAGCGCTGGAATTTCCTGCGTTCAGCTGATGGCATGGTTGCATCCTCTCGGGGCATCTCGCAATTGATATTGGGTATAAAGCAGTCTCGTGAATGTGTCAACAGAAAATAAGTATAACAATCACAAGGAGATATGATTGGATTCTTGTGGGTTAAGGGACAGGGTTTTGGGAGAATTTTCGGTCAAAATGGCTTTGGATTTTGGCTTGGTCGTTCATTCACGGAAATCCAAGCAGTTTTAGGTTTTAACGATAAAAGATAATAGAAGCTGGACATAACTGCCCAACCCAGAACGACCAGGGTGCAAACCGCACACACCAGGGCCGTACGCTGGTGCCAGAGGGCTTGTCTTCTTTTTTCCTGATATCCCAATAAGAGACCCAAAAGTATACCGGCACCAATGCCGCCGCCGTGGCCCCAGTTATCGATTCCGGGTATGGTGAATCCAAACAGGAAAATCATCAGGGCCCAGCCGCCGATCTGGCGATAAACGGCCTGCCCATATGCGCCACCACGCGTTTTCCCATAGTATAAGGCCGCACCGATCAGGCTGCAGATGGCAGCCGATGATCCGATGGTAAAGGATGTTCCGGCCAAATAAGAAATCCAGAATCCGAGGATACCCCCAAGGGTATAGATCATAAACATGCGATAGATGCCGTATTCCCGTGCAATTAGTACGGAGATCTGCCGAAAGGCTAACATATTGAACAAGATATGCAGAATGCCTCCATGGAGATAGTTTGCGGAAAGGAGCGTCCACCAACGGTTCATATTGTCGATGGGAACTTTTCCGGTGGCACCGAAAATCAAAAGGCTGCGACTGTCTGGTGATAAGAAGGTGAGCGGATTTCCAGATAAATTGAGCCCCTGAAAGCTCATCAGGATGGTAAGTACAAACATGGCTACGTTGAGGGTTATAATCGCTTTGATTAATCGGGCCGGGTCATGGAATAGGCCTGCTAAGGGATTTTGATGCATCAACGATCCAGGTCTGCCGGTACCGCAATAGGGACATTTGCTTTCATCAATACTGATGAGTTTGCGGCAGGTGGGACAGAGTATGGTTTTGCTTACCTTGCGGGGCATGGGGAAAAACTTTCGATCGTTATGGGTTGCACCTCAACGGCCTGTTCAGGCATGTAGCAGGGCGAAAAGTAATAATTCAGCATTGATCTGTCAATGGGTTTGATATAAATACGGGGCGTCTATAAACGCGAAATGATTTCAGCGAGCGTTTATGGGCCTTAACTGATATATGCAAATCTGGATTCGTATTTGGTTTTACGTTTTAGGTTTTAAGGACGCGTATTATTATCAAATTCTTAAAACTTGATGCCCCAAAATAGTAAATTGCAAAGAAGGGATTGCTGTCCTTTTCGTAGGATGGTCGCTAGAGGTGTATCATGAACCAGGAAATCAATTTTATCTACATGACATGCGCGGACAAGGCCGAGGCCAGACATATTGGGCGTGTCCTGGTTGAATCAAGACTGGCAGCCTGCGTTAATATCCTTGATCCGATGGCGTCATTATATTGGTGGGATGGGGCGGTTCAGGATGATCAGGAGACTGTTCTCATTGCCAAGACAACGATGGACAAGGTGCCGGAATTGAAAAAGCAGGTTGTCGCCTTACATAGTTATGACTGCCCCTGTATTGTCTGCCTGCCGATTGAAGACGGCCATGCGGCGTATTTGGAATGGATCCGGGCCCAGGTCACTGGGGAGTTGTCATAAATAATTTGTGATCGATTCGCGTGTACAATTGTCCTATCAATCTTGACAGCTGCTAAAAAAGGAGTCGTAAATGAAAGACGACAAAGGCTTGTACTACCACCCCTATCCGGAAAATAAACGTGTACGCATGTATGTGCGCAAGTTCGGTGATGACATCGAATTTCGACTTTGGAACCAGGATGTCCCGGAGTTGTGGGAGGAACACGGCTGGGTGCCGTACGAAGCGATCCAACAGGCAGCAAAAATGTATACGGGCAAGTCAATGGACCCCAAACACGTGTATGATCTTAATGTGGCTTCGGCACTGATAACAGAGGCTGAATAGCTTTTCTAATCCACGATTTACTAGCTGGTCTTACGGGCCAAATAAGAAACAATAATCTATTTCATTGATTTTAATGAAATTTACAAATTTCGAAATCCGAAATCCGAAACAATATTAAATGATCCAAATTCGAATGATCCAAGCAAACCGATGCACAACTGTTATCGGTCCCATGATTTGGTCATTGCTGCATTGGGTTTACAGTTTCTGCAGTATGGCCCTGACTTGATTCCCATCGGCTCGGGCCCCAAAATGTTTCATGATGGGCCCCATGGCCTGCATTTTACGCTTGAACTGGGAAAAGTCGATGTTGGCTTGCACCCAATTTATTATCTCGTTTTCGTCGGCCAGTTGTGGCAAATAGGTCTCGATGATGTCAATAAATGCCGAGTCCTCTTTAGAACCCACCTGGGCCAGGGTTTCTTTTTCAGATTTGATCAATTTTTTAAGAATTTTAATGACGCTATCATCGCTTAGTTCTTTGGTGTCGGCCCTGCCGAATTCCCCCATCACAACCCGTAATGTGTCTTTTCGAACCGCGTCTTTGGCCTTCATGGCGGTCATCAGATCTTTTTTTATTTGTGTTTGAATGGACATGTGTGTCTCCTGTGAATTGGGTGAATGGCTAAGCACTACCTCACCTCATATATCTTTCTATCAGGACAATTAGAGAGGATTCAAGGATTCCAGGGTTCCAGGATTCGAGTGAAGTTAATCGCTGTGGGTACATGGCAACAACCCATCATCTGGTATCCGAAATTTGCGGTATATAAACTCCATGTTTTATATTGCACTGCGATTGATCTTTAGGCAATTAATATCTATATTGTCAAGACATGATGGAATTTTCAAGTCGTGGAATTTTAAATTGTTTTATGCTATGCAGCGTTGTGGATGTCGTGATAATTATGACGCCTCACTGGATCTTCGGGAGCTTCAACCCTTGAACCCTTGGATCCTCGAACCCTGGACCCCTTCATTTTAATATGCGCCTCTTACTTGTTGAAGACGATCAGAAAATTGCCAGCTTTGTTGAAAAGGGGCTTGTTGCAGCCGGATTCGCGGTTGATATTGCCGCCAATGGCGAAGATGGTCTGCAATTGGCCCTGACCGAACCCTATGATACCGCGATTGTCGATATCATGCTCCCCAAACTCAATGGTTTGCGCCTGATTCAGGAAATGCGCCGGAACCAGGTTGAGACGCCGGTCATCATTTTAAGCGCCAAAGATAAAATTGATGATCGGGTCAGGGGACTGCAGTCCGGCAGCGATGATTATCTGACCAAGCCCTTTGCATTTTCAGAGCTTTTGGCACGTGTACAGGCGCTAATACGACGGGCTAGCGGAACACGCGAGCCAACCAGCCTTGAATATAAAGGCTTGCGCATCGATCTGTTGAGCCGCGAGGTGACCCGTGACGGAGAGACAATCCAGCTTCAACCGCTTGAGTATAGTTTGCTGGAGTATCTGCTGCGGAACCGGGAAAAGGTGGTTTCAAAAACCATGATCATGGAGCATGTATGGAACTACAATTTTGACCCTCAAACGAATGTGGTCGAGGCGCGAATATGTAGATTGCGGGACAAAATCGATCGCTCCTCCGGTAAGAAACTGATTCATACCGTACGCGGTGTCGGCTATGTACTCAAAGAAGGGGATTAAAACCCGGCATACCCTGGCCTTTCGCCTGACGCTCTGGTATGCGGGCATTTTTTCAATTTCAGCCTGCATTGCTTTCCTCTTTTTCTATCTTCTCATGACAGCCATGTTTCGTGAGCAAACCGACCGTGATCTGAGCCGCCAGGCCGGCATATTTATCACGATAATGACGACAGAAGGTGTCGAGGCAGTCAAACGGTTTGCCGAGCTGGAATCACAGGCATCCGGCGAAAAAAAAATCTTTTACCGCCTTTTTTATCCCACGGGGATTTCTTTTTCTTCATCCAATATGTCCTACTGGCAGGATATTGGTGTTACCCGGGTGAACATTGAACAGGCCATGCAAGGTGACATCCAGGTATATGAAACCCTCCCCATTCCAGCACGTTCCGAAAAGGTGCGCATTCTTTACCGTCAAATCGGTAACGGTATCATCCTGCAGCTGGGCCAATCTTTGGAGAACGTGGCCCGTTTTGTTGAAGCCTTTCGAAGGATTTTTCTAGCCACCTTAGGGGTGCTGGTGTTGTTGTCTACCGGGTTTGGATGGTTTCTGGCCCGCCGGGCAGTCTCCGGTGTTCAGGCCGTCACCCGAACAGCTAGAAAAATTTCAGCCAGTGCACTCAATGAACGTGTGCCGGTAAACAGACGGGGCGACGAGATCGATCAACTGGCTGCTACCTTCAATGACATGCTAGACCGTATCCAGCAGCTCATTGAGAACATTCAAGCTATCAGCGATAACGTGGCACATGATTTGAAAAGCCCCATCACCCGGATTCGGGGGACCGCGGAAATCGCGTTGATGACCGGAAACAATCTCCAGGAATTCGAACAGATGGCAGCCAGCCATATCGAAGAATGCGATCGGTTGCTTGATATGATCAATACCATGCTGCTGATATCAAAGACTGAAGCCGGCGCCATTGAAATGCATCAAACCGATGTGGATCTGGACCAAATCGTCCGCCAGGCTTGCGAGTTATTTCAACCCATGGCCGCTGAAAAAAATATTGAAATAGACTACAATCAATCGGATGAATTGCGGTTGCAAGGGGATCTCAGACTCTTGCAACGCATGGTTGCCAACCTGCTGGATAATGCCATCAAGTATACCCATCATGATGGGCGGGTTACGGTATCTGTCGAGAATGCAAGACCCCGGGAGGCAGTTATATCCATTAAAGACACCGGGATTGGACTATCCGGGGCAGATAGGGAACGCATCTTCGACCGGTTTTATCGCGGTGATCCCAGTCGTACAACCGATGGTTTTGGACTGGGTCTCAGCCTGGCCAAAACCATTGCCGAAGCGCATCAAGGTAGAATTGAGGTTGAAAGTCAAGTGGGCCAGGGTAGCGTCTTTAGGGTTGTGCTCGCTTTGGGGATCACCTAAAGATTTGGCTTGGCATACTTCTAATCGGTTCGTGTGTATCTCTCCAGAAAACGCCACTTATTCGATAGCGTCATCAGGGATATCACAGCCTCGGATTACATCCTTCCCGTCTCTGAACAGGAATTCAAATATAAGATTACCAAATGGTAATCTCCCGGTCATGTTGTGGTTAGACTGCTGTGTTAGGGTGGGCTCAACAGGATGAATGCTTAACCGCACTACGAATAAAAGGAGATATTACCATGAAAAAAACCAATAAACTTATTAGATTTATCATGATTGTCCTATTGGTGGGTACCATCGCCGGCGTCGCCCCGGCTGTATTGACGGCCTCGCAAACCCCGGATATACCCATGGTACCTAACAATTTCAGCCAGTTGGCCAAGGATGCCAAGCCGAGCGTGGTCAATATTCGAACGGTAACAACGGTTAAGGGCGGCGGGCGCGTTTTCCGGCATTTTTTCGGCAATCCTTTTAACGATAAAAAGAATCCCTTTGATGACTTCTGGGGACCCAACAATCAGCCCGAACAGGATTATAAGCAGCGCAGCCTGGGGTCCGGTTTTATCATTGATAACGAAGGTTACATCGTAACCAACAACCATGTGGTGGAAAATGCCGATCAGATAAAAGTAAAACTGGCCGATGATCGAGAGTTTGATGCTGAAATCGTCGGCCGGGATCCCAACACGGATCTGGCCTTGATTAAAATTTCGGCCGATACGGATTTGGTTCCCATCAAAATGGGTAATTCCGATGCGCTGCTCGTGGGCAATTGGGTGGTTGCTATCGGCAGTCCGTTTGGACTGGAGCAGACCGTAACCGCCGGTATTGTCAGCGCCAAAGGCAGAATTATCGGTTTTGGACCCTATGAGGACTTTATTCAGACCGATGCTTCCATCAATCCCGGTAACAGTGGCGGTCCGTTGGTTAACCTAAAGGGAGAGGTCGTGGGCATCAATACAGCCATCGTTGCCAGCGGTCAGGGAATTGGTTTTGCAATTCCCGTTAACATGGCCAAAAATATTATCACGCAGTTAAAATTGTCGGGGGAAGTAACCCGCGGCTGGCTGGGTGTCGGCATTCAGGATCTGTCGGATGAGTTGAAATCGTATTACGGTGTCACGGACAGCGGTGGCGTCCTCATCACCCAGGTGTTTGAGGGTGATCCAGCGGACAAAGGGGGCATCAAGGCCAATGACATCATAATCGAAATCGATGGAAAAACCGTCAAAACTGCACGGGAACTTTCCGGTATCATTGCCAATACCGAGGTTGGTAAGATGACAACCATTAAATTACTACGTGAGGGCAAAGCCAAAACTGTCCGGGTGGAGCTCGCCAAACGGGATGACAGCGAGCTTTTGGCCAGACGACCGAGTCAGGACACCAGTGAAGATATGGGTCTTGAACTCATGGACTTGACCAAGGAGAATGCGAGTCGATTCGGATTTGAAGCCGACGAGGCCGGTGTGCTGGTTGTGGGAACCAAACCCGGTAGCAAAGCGGCTGAGGCCGGGATCCGGCGTGGTGATCTTATCAAGGAAGTCAATCATTCGCGGGTTGCTTCCATACGGGATTATACCAAAGTGATCAAAAAGATTGATGACGGTGATGACGTTCAGTGCCTGGTTCGACGTGCCCGTGAGGGGTTTGTGGTGGTCACGTTCACAAAATAGTTTACATGAAATTTGGCGAGATTCATTATCGGTATAAATCTCGTCAAATTTCACCCTGGCGGGCGCGTCGGAGGCTTCCAAAGGCGGCGTTACTGAGGACTCGAAGTAATATAAATACGACTTTGCCCTCAGATGCCTTGCCTTTGAAAGCCTCCGACGCGTGTAAATCCTTACAAAATTATATAGTCATATGAAATTTGATAAATAACTAGACCGCCCTGCTGCCGGCAGGGCGGTTTAGTTTTAAAGGAATGGTATGGGTTTGCCGGTACGATATGCCAGAGCCTGGCATGTGGCAATTGCTTGTTTGTCCGGTCCCCATACCTTGATGTCGTAAACGGCAGTTTTTTTGGTGCGGCTGATTTCGCGGGCCTCAGCATGTAGCCGGGCACCATCGGGTGGACTGGCGATATAGGTGACATTAACATTCAGTGCCACGGCTATGGTACCATGGGTCTGACCGGCGGTTTCAAAGGCTTCGTCAATCAAGGTATATATGGCACCGCCATGCGCACGGTCATATATATTGCTCATGGTTTCGGGGAGATAATCCATAGCCACCACCGATCGCCCGGTTTCAAGTTCTACCAGATCAATTTTAAACGTTTGGGCCAGGGCCTCCTGCTTAACCGCCGTTTCAATTGCTTTTTTGATTTTGGGATCCATAAACGAAGCCTTCCTATCCGGCTTTCGGTAGATAAATTTGAGGAACACGATTTTTTTGTAAATAAAATGTCATTTGGTGGACATTGGATAAAGGATGTTTACGGTGTAACTTCATGCAAAGTAGGGCCACACGTTACAATTGCGGTATCGCAACAATTATTCACTCAAGTTTGGGCCTAATATGACGATAACATAAAAAGATGTCAACTAAATCTGTGAGCGCTATGAGCAACCCAATCAATCGAATTCTATTTGAAAAACCGAATCTGCAATACCTGTCCCGAAAGTACACTGTCGTGGATATGCATTTCCATTCAGCCCACTCAGACGGCCGCAATACCATCGATGAAATAGCCGAGCAGGCCCACATGATGGGAATCGGGGTGGCCATAACCGATCATAATGAAATTCAAGGGGCGATTGAAATGGACGCCCATAAAAATGTTTTGTCCATTCCCGGGATCGAAGTAACCTCCAGTGAGGGTGCTCATATTCTGGCCTATTTCTGTGACATTGATAGGCTGTCTCGATTTTACAACCAGGATATTGTGCCCCATATGGGGCCGGACACCATGAATTCAACCACCATCGATATGGAAACGATTATCCAATGTGTCCATAAAAATCAAGGTGTTACAATCTTTCCCCACCCATTTTGCGGTGTTTACACCGGTATTGCCAACCAGCATTTTGAAAAAGAAAGATTGGAAAAGTTACTGGATCATGTGGATGGGGTGGAAGTTATCAATTCAGAAAATCTGAATAAATGGAACTTAAAATCAGCCCTGCTGGGATTTAATCTCAACAAGGCCATCAGCGGCGGTTCCGACGGCCACAGCCTATACCAGCTTGGGAAAGTCGTGACGTATGCCGCTTGCCCAAGTGACCGCATGTCTTTTCTGGCGACATTGAAGGGCGGCAAGAACCGCGTAATGGGTAAAGAAATTGATATCCTTCATAAAGTGCAGTCCAACGGTATCAAATTACGATCAAATTTGAAAAACTACCCCCAACTGATGGAAAAAAATATCAGTTACAGCCGCAAGGTCATCCATCTCAAATCAAAAATGCTGCGGGAACGTGTCAAAACACGTTTTCACGACGGCATCCGCAAAAATGCTTCCTTCTGGAAATAGCGCGTTTGCCGGAATATAGAATTTATTCCGGTCGAAAGATTCTGGCTTAGAATGCAAGCATGCTTGTCTACTTAATGGGCAGGGGAAAATGATCTTCAAGCCATTGATTCAGTTGGTTAACGGAGCGAATTTGGATGGAATGCAGGATGGTGATAATATCGGTGCCTGCAATGCATACCACCGGATAATTCTGGTTTTGGATTGCTTCGTGCGCCTCAGGCGTCACCACCGATGTGGTGACCAACACGGCAAATTGCTGATTTTTTAGCCGGGACAAAAGCTTCTTGATGTCCTTTTCACCCACGGATTTTCTTTTACGATTTCCGCCACCCGGGTTATAGCACTTGGCAGCGATGATGAATTCTAAGAAAGCAGGACTGCCATCGATACCCAGACGATATTTTCCCGTTATGGTGTTATAATTATCAGGAGCCATTCTGTGGACGCGCTTCGGGATAATACGGGCATCACTACGGGCATAGAGCTGGGCGGCAAAATGCAGAAACAAATAGGGCTCGGCACAGAAATATCGATACAGTTTGAGCAGCATGGACTTGCTAACTGTTTGTTTGGGAAGTTGATCCTGTATGGAAGGATACCGTTGCCGATGCTTCGGTTTTAGGGGGCGGTAGAGGCCGCTTTTTTGCCACATATTCCAAACGATGGGCCGGTGGCTTGAATCAAGCTGTCCAGCTTCCAGGTCTTCGATCCAGGCCCGAGAGATCACGGGTATATCCAAAATGGTAAAGACCGCTTGGTAGTTCACCAGTTTTTGTGATTGAATCTGGCGCCGTACACGCCTCAAACTTTTTCCGGACCGCACGTGGGGGGATCCAGGCGCGGCGATACCGATAAAGCGCACGGATCGTGGACTGGCCTGGTTGGGATATCTACAGAATATAAAAATCGGCGGGACAGCCATTCGCGGATTCTGGGAACTGCGCAGGTTCCCAAACAGCTGTTTAAGGATCGAATTGCCATTTTTGGGCGTATCCAGCAGGCTTCGGCCCGGCAAGCGATTGTCCCCAAAACAGGTAATCGTTCCCGTATCGAGATCCAGACGATCGGCCCAAGTCGGATCGTCGGGCGATAATACGATAATGAGATAATTCAGTTCATTCACTGAGCCGCAATATCGAAAGCGGCCGGCATTTCCGCCTTTGAGGATCCTCGCCAACGGCTCATCGGCGGCATTGCCCGCCCTGCCGCCCTCATATACCGTGCCGGCAACCAAATCCAGACTACCCAGCCGAGGAAAGGGTACAGTTTGCATTGTAATTATTCCCACGTTACTATTTTAAGAATACGTCATATCAAACCGACAGCTATAAGAATTATTTTTTCTGAAAACGTTCCGATAGTATGCAAACCAGCATAAATGGCAATTCATAGACAAACTCGAACACGAAACCCAGCACAGCCGTTGAAATATAAAACGGTAATTTGAAGATGGCAAAGAATGTCTGGGATTCGGTCCAGCGGCTTATTTGATTCTTCAGATTGGTGTTCATGCAAAATCCACGTAATTGATGATAGCGACGATCCGGCTCGATATGGTTATTTTTGAGGACACATTATCGAATGGGCAGGTTCCATATCAATTCTGATCCGACAGGGCGAACATAGCATAGTTGGTATTGAGAATCTATTTAAAAAGCAGTATAGTCGTCACGGATTAACACGGGAGCTAAGAGATAGCAGACAGCGGTCGGCAAGCAGGTATAAGCCACAGCAGCTGAAAGCTTAAGGCTGGAAGCTGCGGATTAACGGTTGTCATCCCCTTGAAAGCTTGTCCCCTCGGAGGAGGGGAAGGGGATCCAGAATTAGCGTTGAGCGTATGGCTTTGTCCGGGTTCCCACTTTCGTGGGAAAGACGCTGAAAGCTGCGTTATAGCATTCCGGCTTAATAGATGAAAGTATAGGAAACAGGTATTTGTAAGGAGTGAGCCTTAGACAGTGACTGTGGCAATTAACAACAAGCTTGAGGTTGATATCGGTGGCGGTGTCATACTTAAGAACCCGGTTATGACGGCATCGGGTACCTTTGGATACGGACTGGAGTTTAGCGAATTTGTTGACCTGAACCGTCTGGGCGGTATTGTCGTAAAGGGCTTGTCTCTGAAACCTTCCAAGGGCAATCCACCACCAAGAATTGTCGAAACAGCCAGCGGTATGTTAAACGCCATTGGTCTGGAAAACATTGGTATCGAAACATTTATCGCCGACAAACTGCCTTTATTGGAACACTATACAAGCCCAATTTTTGCCAACATTTACGGTCGAGACATCGGAGAATATGCGGCTTTGGCGGCACGATTTGAGACGGTTGACGCAGTGGCCGGTGTCGAAGTCAATATTTCTTGTCCCAATGTGAAGTTGGGTGGGATTGCTTTTGGTGCCGACCCAAAAGTCGCCCAAGCAGTTGTCCAAGCGGTGAGGGAACAAACTCACAAACACGTCATGGTAAAGTTGTCCCCCAATGTTACGGATATTGTGGATATTGCCAGTCATGTGGCCGATGCCGGCGCAGACTCGATTTCCCTCATCAACACCTTGACCGGTATGGCCGTGGATATGGATACCGGCCGGCCCAAATTGGCCAATGTGACCGGCGGTCTATCGGGTCCAGCCATCAAACCGATTGCCTTGCGCATGGTCTGGCAGGTGGCCCAAACAGTATCCATACCCGTAATCGGAATCGGTGGTATTGTGTCGGCTAACGACGCCCTGGAATTTTTAATTGTGGGTGCCACGGGCGTGCAGGTGGGAACCGCCAATTTTATCAATCCCCAGGCAAGTGTGGATGTTGTCAACGGCCTGGAAAACTATCTAAAAAAGAAAAACTTGAACCACATTAAAGAAGTTATTGGATCCCTGCAAACAACCTCCTAACGAAAGGATTGAATCATGAGGCAACTTTTATTCGGTTTAATAATTGGTTGGCTGGTCATCGCCGGGCCAGCTGTGGCCTCTGAGGCCGATGCTGTGATTGGTGAATGGTATACCCAGGACAACAAGGCCCTGGTTCAGATTTATAAACAAGGTGATGTGTACAACGGTAAAATCGTCTGGCTCAAGGAAGCCAAAAATGAGGATGGGTCTGACAAATTGGATACCAACAACCCCGATGAAGCCCGACGCGGTCAGCCAATTGTTGGTTTGAACCTAGTCAACGGTTTTAACTACAAGGGCAGCAATAAATGGGCCAACGGGACTATTTATGACCCCGACAATGGCAAAACTTATAAATGCAAAATGAGTCTGAATGATGATGGTACCTTGAAAGTTCGCGGATTTATCGGTGTTTCCTTGATCGGGCGAACGCAGGTCTGGACGCGCAAATAAATTTGCTGGGCAAATTTATTGTGGCGGCTTCGCCGCTACATATATTCCTATCAATATTTTATTTCTTTTGAAGAAAGGCTGATACAATGATGAGAAGCAAGATCCTCTTGGTCGTCGTGTTGCTGTTTCTGTTTGCTGGTGGGACTGCGGCTTTGGCCGAAGATAAGGAAATTTTAGGCGTGACTTTCCCGGGTGAGAAAACGGTTGCGGGAAAAACACTCAGGTTGAATGGCGTAGCCTACCGTAAGGCACTTGGATTTATAAAAGTATTTGCCACCGGCCTCTATCTGGAAAATCCAAGCCAAAATGCCGATGAGGTGATTAATTCCGAACAAATAAAACATTTGGTGACCCATTACCTCACCAATAAAGCGACTGCAGAAAAAATTCAGGAAGGTGTCCGCGAAGCCATGCATAAATGCAATTCAGCCGACTTGGTGGCCGCCCGGCAATCGGATGTGGACCGGTATATTTCCTGGATGGACAAAGACATGGCGCCCGGACTAACCGCAGAATCGACCTATATCCCTGGTGAAGGCCTCACCTATGTCTATCAGGGTGTTACCAAAGGGACTATTGCCGGTTCGGAATTTATGAAAATGTACTTTAATATGAGTTTCAGCGAGCAGGCGCCTAAGAAAGTCCGCAACGGCCTACTTGGCCTTTGAAGCGGTTTCTTCACTGCATCTAGCGTAACTGACATAAGTATGTTCCGAAATAAAAGCCAGAGTTTAAGCGGTACAGGTATTTTTTCGTGACGACATATCATGTTGAATTTGCCTCGCTAGCGGAGTGCCCTGACGGATTGGTGATGTTTCGACCACTTGATTCTACTAAGAATCGGCAGAATTTCATCACCAATCCGTGGGGCACAAGTGATGACTTGGATTGATATGTCGTCACGAAAAAATACCTGTATCGCTTTTCGTACGAAACGGAACATTAATTTGACAACTGGCCATAACACCCAATTACGGCGTTGTGAACCTTCTCAAATTTCTCACATACTAACTTACGGCCTACTTGGTCTTTGATGGCTTCGTAGAAAGCCCGATTTTCAGCCTTCGTCGATAGCCTTCGGCCTGACAGGCTGCGTTGCGCATGACGCACTTGAACTCGGGCTTTTTACTTTGCCATCTGATTTCTATCCCGATACGGATCTATCAATTTTAGACTGAAGGCTGTCAGCGCCTAACAGCCTAAATTCCTAACAGTCTTCACCTAAAGGTTAGAGTGATTGCGATGTCTTCACCGGATTCTCCTTGAGATATTCCAGCCGGTTCAAACCATTGACATAGGCCTTGGCACTGGCAATAATGATATCGGCATCCGAACCCCGGCCCAGGGCCATCAGCCCGTTTTCGCGCAGACGCACGGTAACCTCACCCTGGGCATCGGTGCCACCTGTCAAGGCACTTACCGAAAAGCGCAACAGTTCCGAGGATGTACCCGTGAGCTTGGCGATGGTGTTGTAGGCTGAGTCAATGGGCCCGTTGCCATATCCGGCACCGGTTATGGAGCGACCATTGATGGCCAGTTTAACGCTGGCCATGGGCATGATGGTGGTACCGCTGTTGACGTGTAAATATTCCAGTTTAAACACCGCCTTGGTCCGCAGAATTTCTTCGGTTACCAACGCTTCCAAATCTTCATCCACCACATGTTTCTTTTTGTCTGCTAGTTCCTTGAAACGTTGAAATACCTTTTTAAGTTCAGCTTCTGATAAGTCATAACCCAATTCCTTTAAATGGGCATACAGGGCATGCCGACCCGAGTGTTTGCCGAGGACCAGTTGATTTTTGCTGAGACCGATGGTTTCAGGTTTCATGATTTCATAGGTCATGCGGTTTTTAAGAACACCATCCTGATGGATGCCCGCTTCATGTGCGAACGCATTGGCACCCACAATGGCTTTATTGGGCTGAACCATCATACCCGTGATCATACTCACCAACCGGCTGGTGGGGTAGATCAATTCGGTTTTGATATGGGTGCCCAGGTCATAAAAATTGGGACGTGTATGGATGGCCATGACGACTTCCTCGAGAGATGTGTTCCCGGCCCGTTCGCCAATGCCATTAATGGTGACTTCTGCCTGACGGGCGCCGGCATTGATGGCGGCCAGGGTATTGGCCGTGGCCAGTCCCAAATCATTGTGGCAGTGTACACTGAGTATGGCCCGGTGCATATTGGGCGTATGTTCGATGGTGTATTTAACCAGGTTGGCAAACTCATCCGGGATCGCGTATCCGACGGTGTCCGGCAGGTTTACGATACCGGCGCCAGCTTCAATGGCGGCTCCGAAAACGTTGCACAGGTAATCGCTATCGCTGCGGGAACCATCTTCGGCCGAGAATTCGATATTGTCCGTGAGTGTTTTGGCATAGGTGATGGCATCCACCGTCGAACGAATGACTTCATCGCGGGTCATCCGCAGTTTGTATTCCAGGTGAATGTCGGAAGTCGCAATGAAAATATGAAGTTTGGGTTTGGCTGCATGTTGAATGGCCTGCCAGGCACGGTCGATATCCTCTTTGGTTGTGCGTGCCAACGCGGCGACCTCAATGTTGGATACACGACCGGCGATAGCCGAAACCGCTTCGAAATCGCCTTCGGATGCAGCCGGAAATCCAGCTTCCAACACATCGACTCCCAGGTTCTCCAACTGAACCGCAATGCGCGTCTTCTCTCCCGTATTCATGCTGGCACCCGGGGATTGCTCTCCGTCTCTTAATGTTGTGTCAAATATTTTAATGGATTCTGTCATGATTCTTCTCCAGTCAGAATGCCAAGGGCATTCTGACGATTTTTAATTTTTTATCATCTTTGATTTATCGGTAAGCTTGCACGCACCAGGGTCACAACGAGGTCGGTCGACCCGTTTAGAGCGCAACAAATAGGCGTCGGTATGGGAAGTATGCTCAAAGGATAAACCGCAGAGACAGGCAATCGGCCTGTCCTGCGGTGGGGGTTCCTTTATCGCGGTTGGCAGTTCTCATTGTTGTTTCCTGACTTTATCTTCATAGGCCAACTTGTAGTGAAAGCTATCTGCCAGTGCTTGCCAGCTGGCTTCGATGATATCCTCGGATACGCCGATGGTACTCCACAAATGTTCCTGGTCCCTTGATTCGATCAACACCCGAACCTTGGAAGCCGTACCCAAGCGGCCATCGATGACGCGTACCTTAAAATCAACCAGGCTCATGGTATCGAGATCCGGATAGAATTTATCCAAAGCCTTGCGCAAGGCGTTGTCAAGGGCACTGACGGGGCCATAGCCTTCTGCCGCGGTGATTTCATTTCGACCATCTACCGAGATTTTGATGGTGGCATGGGCGGTGCAGGGCAGGTCCTTGTCTTTTTCAATGGTTACCCGAAAGGATTCGAGGTCAAAAAGAGGTGTAAACTGCTCGGTGAGCTTTTCGGCCAAAATCTTAAAAGAGCCATCAGCGATATCGAATTGATAACCGTCTCGTTCGAGCTCCTTAATGCGCGATACGATTCGCTTGCTATCACAACCATTGCAATCCAATTTTACCCCGAATTCCTGGGCCTTGTATTCAATATTACTTTTACCGCTCAGGTCAGAGACCAGGACGCGACGTTCATTGCCCACCAGTTCCGGTCGCATGTGTTCATAAGCCCGGGGGGTTTTCATGATCGCATTAACATGAATACCCCCTTTGTGTGTAAAAGCGCTTTTACCCACAAACGGTCTGGATTTGACGGGTACGAGATTCGCGGTTTCAGCCACAAACCGGGATAATGACTGTAGCTGGGCTAATTTACTACTGGGAATGCAGTGCTGATTCATTTTTTCGCATAAAATGGGGATGACCGAGGTCAGATCGGCATTGCCACAGCGCTCACCATAGCCGTTGATGGTCCCATGTACCATGGTAAAGCCAAGTTGCACCGCAGTGATGGAATTGGCAACAGCCAGCCCACAGTCATTGTGGGCATGAATACCGAACTTTGATAACAAGTCATCTGAATACACCGCGGTATGATTATTGAGCCATTTAAGTATTTCTGGAATAACAGCGTTGATCTCAAAGGGCAGGGTTCCGCCGTTGGTATCACACAGAACAAAAGCGTCCGCACCTGCCGTAATGGCTGCTTCTAAGGATTGGCAAGCATATTCGGGATTGGCTTTATAGCCATCAAAAAAGTGTTCGGCATCATAGATGACTTCTTTGTTGTGACTTTTCAAAAATACGATGGAGTCTGCAATCATGGCCAGATTCTCTTCGAGCGTATTATCCATCACCTTTTCCACATGCAGGTCCCAGGATTTACCGAAAATGGCAACTACCGGTGTGTCCGTCTCCAGCAATGCGTTTAGATTGGCGTCGTCATCCGGCGCAATACCGGGTTTGCGGGTGGCACCAAAAGCAGCCAGCCGGGCCTGTTTAAACGTGGCTCGTTTGGCCATATCGAAAAACTGGATATCCTTGGGGTTCGATCCGGGCCAGCCACCTTCAATATAATGGATACCGATTTCATCCAGGCGTTGGGCAATTTTGACTTTTTCATCGGCTGAAAAGCTGATGTTTTCTCCCTGGGTACCATCCCGCAGGGTTGTGTCATATAATCGAATCGATTGCATAGCAGTTATCCTTTGGCTTTATGGGCCTGGTTTAGGTTTTTCCAGAACATGCGTACTTTGGATCCATGCAGAAGGTAATTATAATAATTTGGCAAACGGATTAGCTGCGATTCTCGGGACGCAAGGCGCGAACGGCCGCACCGGCCTGCCACATCTCTGAGTTTTTGATGACGTCCAGTTCTTCCTGGAGTTTTTGGCGGTAGTCCGGTTGACTGTTCTTGTCCAGGGTCCGCGCGACTTCCTGGCCAGAAACAACACTTTGGTACAGTTCTGTGAACACGGGTGCCACCGCATCCCGGAAGCGGGGGGCCCAATCAAGTGCGCCCCGTTGAGCTGTGGTGCTGCAATTGGAGAGCATCCAATCCATACCATTTTCGGCCACCAGGCGAATCAGACTCTGGGTCAGTTCCTCGACGGTTTCGTTAAACGCTTCGCTGGGACTATGGCCGTTGGCCCGCAGGGTTTCATATTGAGCCTCCATGACGCCGGCCAGACAGCCGATGAGTACGCCGCGTTCACCGGTCAGATCGCTATAGACCTCATTTTGAAAGGTGGTTGGAAACAGATAACCCGATCCGATGGCAATTCCTGCCGCCAGGGTCCGATCGGTGGCTTTGCCGGTATAGTCCTGGTGGATGGCATAGCTCGAATTGATACCGCTGCCTTCCAAAAAGTTGAGGCGTACGCTCCGGCCGGAACCTTTGGGGGCGACCAGGATCACGTCAACATTGTCGGGTGGCACGATACCGGTCTGTTTATTAAACACAATACCAAAACCATGCGAGAAATAGAGGGCGTCGCCGGCATTTAGATTTTCCTTGATCATGGGCCAGGTCGTCACCTGCCCGGCATCGGACAGTAAAAATTGTATCAGGGTACCGCGCTGGGTTGCTTCTTCCAAAGAGAAAAGGGTTTCACCGGGTACAAAGCCATCTGATACGGCCCGATCCCAGGAAGTGCTTCCTTGCCGTTGTCCGATAATTACGTTCAAGCCATTGTCTCTTAAATTCAGGGCCTGGCCGGGTCCCTGGACACCATATCCCAGAACGGTGATGGTCTCGTCGGCCAAAATGGATCGCGCTTTTTCCAGCGGAAATTCATCCGATGTAATGACCTCTTCTTCCACCCCACCAAAATTGATCTTTGCCATTGCTTTTACTCCTCATGATTGTGTTTGTTGTGTTCTACAATAAGCTGGAAAGCCTGGATGCGGGGACGCTGGGAGGCTGCCATCAACAAATAGCTAAAAGCAGCATCCTGACATCCCTGCATTCCAGCATCCCAGCATGCGTATATATTTTTCAATGATGATTCATCCTCGAAAATCGGTTGAACCTTATTAATTGGGCTCTCTGTAAAGGGCCAAGGCCCCGGTCCGGGCAATTTTCTCGATACCCATGGGTTTTAAGAGTTTTATCAAGGCATTGATTTTGTCTTCGTTGCCACTGACCTCAATGATGAAATGCTCGAGACCGGTGTCCACGACTTTGCATCGGAATATACTGACAATCCGTAGCACTTCAGCGCGATCTTTCGGTTTGGCGTGTACACAGATCAAAGCCATCTCTCGTTTGACCGCTTTTTTCCCGGACATATCTCTTAATTTGATCACATTGATCAATTTGCGCAGCTGCTTTTCGATTTGTTCCAACTCCGGTAGATTGGCCTTGGTGACCAGCGTTATGCGGGACACATCGGGATCGATGGTCGGTGCGACGACCAAACTCTCAATATTGTAACCGCGGGCGCTAAACAGACCCACAATTCGCGATAAGACGCCGGGTTCGTTGTCTACCAACATGGTGAGAATATGCTTTTCTTCGTCCATTTATGTGGGATTCCTTTTCCATGACAGTTTAGGCGAGTAGCATTTCGGTGATGGGTGCCCCGGCCGGGACCATGGGGTACACACATTCTTCTTTGGCGACCAAAAAATCCATGATGACGGTTTTTGAAGATGCCAACCCTTCTTTGAGGACCGGTTCCACTTCTTCGGGTTTGGTCGCGCGCAGCCCTAAACCACCGTAGGCTTCTGCCAATTTGATAAAATCGGGACCACAGTCCATGCAGGTGTTGGCATAACGCTTATCATAGAACAATTCTTGCCATTGCCGGACCATGCCCAGATAGCCATTATTGAGGATAACGATTTTTACCGGCAGTTTGTATTGCAGGGCCGTGGCCATTTCCTGGATATTCATCTGAATACTACCGTCGCCGGCAATGTCCACCACGATTTTTTGGGGTTGGGCCACCTGGGCACCGATCGCTGCCGGAAAACCGAATCCCATGCAGCCCAAGCCGCCGGAGGTGATAAAATGATTGGGTTGATCAAAGTGGTAATACTGGGCGGCCCACATTTGATTTTGACCGACTTCGGTGGTGATGATGGCCTCACCCCGGGTCAATTCATATAATTTTTCCACCACATATTGGGGTTTGATCTCCTCGGTTTGCTCATAGGCCAGGTTGTTCTTGTCCTTCCATGCCTGGATTTGATCTATCCACGGTTTGCGTTTGGCGGAGAGACTGGCCGCATCAACGGGCGTGAGCAGGTCATTCAACTTTTTGAGGGTCTGACCACAATCGCCTACAACCGGAATGGTGACCGGCACATTTTTTCGAATCGAGGTGGGATCAATATCGATGTGAACGATTTTTGCCTGGGAGGCAAAGGCGTCAGTTTTTCCGGTAACCCGGTCGTCAAAGCGTACCCCGATCCCAATCAACAGATCACAAAAACTGGCGGCCATATTGGCACGATAGGTACCATGCATGCCGATCATGCCCAGCCATAAGGGGTCCGATCCCGGAAATCCACCAAGGCCCATGAGTGATGCGGTTACGGGAATTTGCAGGGACTGGGCCAATTCCCTGAGGTCTTGGGAGGCCTTGGATAGAATGATGCCACCACCGGCAAAAATAATCGGCCTTTCCGCGTGGGCGATTAAGTCGACTACCTTTCTAAGCTGCTTTTTATTGGGCTCATAGGTTGGATTATAGGATTTTATCTTGACCGGGCCTACCGGCCGGTACTCGGTTTTTGAGTTGCTCACGTTTTTAGGGATATCGATGAGCACCGGTCCGGGGCGGCCGGATCGGGCCAGATAAAAAGCCTCTTTCACAACCCGGGCCAGATCGTTTACGTCTTTGAGCAAGTAATTATGTTTGGTGCAGGAGCGTGTGATACCGACGATGTCCACCTCCTGGAAGGCATCATTTCCGATTAAATGGGTTGGAACTTGTCCGGTGATAACCACAAGTGGAATGGAATCCATGTAAGCCGAGGCAATCCCGGTGACCGTGTTGGTCGCACCGGGACCAGAGGTGACCAGACATACGCCGACCTTGCCGCTGGAGCGGGCATACCCGTCGGCGGCATGAACGGCACCTTGCTCATGTCGAACCAGCACATGTTGGATGCTTGAATTTTCCAATTCATCGTAAATGTCGATCACCATGCCACCCGGGAATCCGAAGATGGTGTCGACGCCTTCTTCTTGAATTACTTTCAATAAAATTTGAGCACCATTAAGTTCCATGGGAATTTCCTCTCCAAAAAAAAATCCGCTACCGGCTCGGGGCTGGTAACGGATTTTTGTTTGCGATAAGTGCTTTTAAGCCATTAACAACCCCTTTTCCTCGACGCGGCTGATGAGGCCGACGACGAGGACGAGAATACCGATAATAATGTTAAGGCTAAACTTGCGATTCATGTCTGCTTCCTTTTTAAGGGTGCCAGCTTCAGTGCCAGATAATTTGCTGAATGTCAAGGATTTTTTTCCAGCGATCAGCCATCCGGTGTAGGCTTTAAGCAACTCAACACTTGCACCTGAAAGCTTATTGCTCAATTGTATAGCCGCAGCCTTTGGTCAGACAGGCCAAATAGGACCCTCTCTTTTTCGTGGATTTTTCAACCAGGAAAGGTGCCCCACACACCGGGCAGGGTTGATTGACGGGTTTATCCCAAATGGCATAATCGCAATCCGGAAAACGGCTGCAGCCATAAAACGTCTTGCCCCGGCGTGATTGTTTCTCAACAATATTGCCGTCGCAATTTTCGCGCGGGCAGGCAACGCCGGTTTCCCTGCCGGGATCGACTGAATTAACCGAGTACGTGTTTTTGCATTCTGGATACCCGCTACAGGCAAAGAATTTTCCAAATTTTCCCGGTTTGATGACCATGGGTTTACCGCATTTATCACAGACCCTATCGGAGATTTCTTCAGCCTCTATGTCAACCGCTTTTATTTCACCCTTCTCATTGCGCACATAATCACGCGAATAGGTGCAATCGGGGTAACCGCTGCAGGCCAGGAAGTGTCCATTGCGCCCAACCTTAATCTTTAGCTCCTTTTGACACTGCGGGCAGGTCAAACCGGTTGGGAATCCCACGCCTTTCAGGCTGGGCATGCCTTCCTTGGCAGCTTCGATTTCATCTTGGAAATGCTTGTAAAACCGTTCCAGAATCTCCCCTGGTTCCAATTCAGCCGTTTCAATCTGGTCCAAGTAATTTTCCATACTGGCTGTGAATTTCACATTAAAAATATCGTCAAAACTATTCACCAGAAGATCATTGACGATGAATCCGAGTTCACTGGGTCGAAAATAACGTTTTTGCAATTCCACATATTTTTTCTCGCGGATGGTGGATAGAATGGCGGCGTAGGTACTGGGTCTGCCGATACCATTCTCTTCCAACTCTTTCACCAGGGAGGCTTCCGAGAACCTTGGGGGTGGCATGGTGAAATGTTGTTTAGGAATCAATTGGTCCGGGTTTAATTGCATCCCTTCGGAAAGTTTGGGTAATTGATCCTTATTTTTTTCATCTTGAGATTGGCGTTCATCCTCGGCAGATATATAAACAGCCATGAATCCTTTGAACTGGATGCGCGAGCCCGAGGCCGTGAAAAGATACTCACCGGCGTTGATGCCAATGGACAAGGTATCAATCAGGGCGGGCTTCATCTGGGAAGCCAAAAAGCGATTCCAGATAAGACGGTATAACGCGTACTGATCCTTGGAAAGATAGGGTTTGAGCTTGTCGGGTGTGTGGTAAACAGCGGTCGGCCGAATGGCCTCGTGGGCGTCCTGGACCTTTTTCCGGTTTTTAAAAAAGCGTGGTTTTTCCATGCTATATTGCTTGCCAAAGTTCTCCCGAACAAATTGCAGGGCTTCATCGGCAGCCTCTTTGGCGATCCGTGTGGAATCGGTCCGCATATAGGTGATCAGGCCCACGGGTTCACCTGCTTCCAGATCGATGCCTTCGTATAATTGCTGGGCGATCATCATGGTTTTCTTGGCCGAAAAACGGAGTTTTCGAATCGCTTCCTGTTGTAATTTGCTGGTAATGAACGGCGGCAACGGGTTGCGTTTTTTTATTTTTTGCCGGATGCTATCCACCAGAAACGGTTTGCCTTTGAGATCCGTTAATATGGCTTCAGCTGATTCCCCATTGGAAATCTTGATTTTCTTTTGGTTCTTTTTGGCCAGCTTGGCTTGAAAAGACGGCGGTTCATCTCCGGTCAGATGGGCTGTGATGGACCAGTACTCTTCGGGAGTGAAGGCCTGGATTTGCCGCTCTCTTTCGCAGATTATCCGAACGGTTACCGATTGAACCCGGCCAGCACTCAGGCCACCCTTAACCTTACGCCATAAAAGCGGAGAGATCTGGTAGCCCACCAGACGATCCAGCATGCGCCTGGTTTTTTGGGCATCGTAGCGGTTTGCATTAAGTTCTTCCGGGTTGCGGATGGACTCTAATATCGCCTTTTGGGTTAGCTCGTGGAACAGTACCCGATGAAAGATGCGACCCTTTTTTTTCAAAATCTCGGAGGCGTGCCAGGCAATGGCTTCGCCTTCCCGGTCCGGGTCTGGCGCCAGGTATACCTGATCGGTATCGCCGGCTGCTTTTTTCAGCGCCGTGATCACCTTTTTTTTGCCGGGTATGATCCTGTATTTGGGTTGGAAACCCTTATCGATATCGATTCCCAGTTCTTTGGCGGGTAGGTCTTTGATGTGGCCAACAGTGGCAGTCACATTGTAGTTCTTGCCCAGGTATTTTTTGATGGTCTTGACTTTCGTGGGAGACTCCACGACAACCAATGGTTTTGAACTCACGTTGAACCTCTACTTTAGATAAAAATATTTTCCCGGATCTTGTTGGATTTTACCTTTTAATTCCAGGCGCAGTAAAATTGCAGCAAGTTCCGATGCTGGCATGTTCAGTTTGCGAACCAGGTCATCAATATGGATCGGGTAAGGCTCCAAGACCTGCAAAACCGATGTTTCCTTTGCCGACGTTGACGTTGCGGCCGGGTGGACCTTTTCATTCATGCCAGGCGCAATGACAGATCGATCCAGTAGATGGGCAATTTCATCCATGATGTCCTGGGATTGCTCCACCAGACGGGCACCTTGCTTGATCAAGGTATGGGTCCCGGTGCTTTTAAAAGATTTGATGCTGCCCGGTACGGCGAACACCTCCCGATTCTGTTCCGCCGCCAGTCGGGCCGTGATCAAAGAACCGCTGCGCAGGGTGGCCTCAACGATGACAGTTCCCAGTGACAGCCCGCTGATAATCCGGTTGCGCAGGGGAAAATGGTGCCCCTCGGGCTCCGCATCCAAGGGAAATTCTGAGATGACGGCACCATTTTTCGCGATTTGATGGTATAACTTTTCATTTTCACGGGGGTAGATACGCGCCAATCCACTGCCGAGAACGGCAACTGTTTTTCCACCGGCAGCCAAGGCACCCTCGTGGGCCGCTGTATCGATTCCCCGGGCCATGCCACTGATGATGGTGAGTCCATGCTTTACCAGATCCCGACTGAGATGCTTGGTGGTACTGAGGCCGTATTGGGTCGCATGCCGGGAGCCCACGATGGCAATATTATTTACATGCATTGGTAAGTTGCCATAAACATAAATAAAAGGTGGGGGATCCGGTATCTCCAGAAGCAGCGCGGGGTAATCGTTATCGGCCAGGGTTACGATACGAAAGCCCAGTTGATCCACGCGTTTTATTTCGGATTCGGCTGAATCTGGTAGCCGGGTCTGCTTGATGGCGGTAGCCAGTCCCTCTGACACCCCGTCAATCCGGGTGAGGACTTTTCGGGGTGCGGCCATCGCTGCTTGGGCGGTGTCAAATGCATCAATCAGTCGTTTAAAAATCAGGTTACCAACACCGGGCGTGCTTTTCAATTGAAACCATGGAAGCAAATTTTCCATAATCTGGTTACATAAAATCGTTAGAAACGATATATTATTGCAAGCGTTGACGTTTTTGCCAGGCCATAAGAATCGGGCTGGCCACAAAGATGGAAGAGTAGGTCCCCACCAATACCCCAACAATCAGTGCAAACGCAAAATCGTGGATGATGCCACCTCCGAATATAAAGAGCGTTACCAGGACGATGAGCGTGGTTAATGATGTTAGAATGGTTCGACCCAAGGTCTCATTGATGCTTTTATTTAAGATGAATTCGAGTCGTTTTTTATGATATTTGCGCAGGTTTTCACGAATTCGGTCAAAAACAATGATGGTATCATTAAGCGAATAACCGATGATGGTTAACAACGCTGCGATAATCGGCAGCGTAAACTCTTTATCAAACATGGAAAAAAGTCCCACTGTGATGGTGACATCGTGCATCAGTGCCACCACGGCACCCATGGCGTATCTTAGATTGAGAACCCAGAAGAGAATGAGGGTAACCAGCAGGGCGCCCAACATCAGGAAGGGTATGCTGACGTTGAACAGCGTCAGGATATATACCGCCAGCATCAGGGATCCGGCCATAAAACCACTGAGCAACCAGGGGTTCTCTTTTTTGGCCTCAAAACGACCGGAAATATAGATGGTGATAAATAATAGGGCAAAAAACATGGCCAACTGCGCCTTTTTACGTAAGTCTTTACCGACCTGAGGGCCGACCATTTCAACGCGACGGATTTCCACATCGTTGTCGGTGGCATTTTTTAAAACGGATTGGATTTTTTGGGAAGCATCTTCGGTAATAGAGGTGGAACTATCGGCTCGGATCAAAAACTCGTGATCGGCTGAGTCACCGAATTCTTGGACCGAAGAGATATCGATGTCCAGATTGCCGAGTCCGGCCTTGACGGTTTCAATGCGGGTAGGGCCATCGAACTTGATTTGGATCACGGTCCCGCCGGCAAAATCGATACCGAAATTAAGTCCCTTGTTCATGATCAGAGAGAAAATTGTCAATCCAATCATAACCGCGGACAGGACAAAAGCGATTTTGCGATTCTGGATGAAGTTAATATTTATACCGGGTTTTATGAACTGCATACGATTGTCCTTTTGAACACGTTTTACGTGTTAGGTGTTAAGTTTTAAGTATCTGTTCTGATATTGTTTTATTTAAACCGAATACCTAAAACTTAACACTTAAAACCGATGAATTCGATTTTTTACGAATTCATCAAATACTGACGCGTTTGATTTTTCGGTTAATGAGCAGAAAATCAAAAATGAGCCGGGATAAAATCAAGGCCGTAAACAGACTGGCCAAGACCCCCAGGCTCAAGGTGACAGCGAATCCCCTCACGGCGCCGGTACCGAATTGGATCAGCACTAGGGCTGCGATCAGGGTGGTCACGTTGGCATCCAAAATCGTAAGCATGGCGCGGCTGTATCCAGCATCCACGGCAGCCCGGGGAGTTTTGCCGAGATTCATTTCTTCTCGTATACGTTCAAATATGAGCACATTGGCATCAACCGCCATACCAATGGTCAGAATGATGCCGGCAATGCCGGGCAAGGTCAGGGTGGCTTGAATTCCGGCCAAGCCACCGGCGATAATGAGGATATTGATGATCAACGCCAGGTCGGCAATGATGCCGGCGCCTTTGTAATAAATCACCATAAAAAGCATCACCAAGATGCCGCCGATACAAATAGACAACACACCCTTGCGGATGGAATCGGTACCCAGTGAGGGCCCGACGGTTCTTTCTTCCAGGATGTGAACCGGTGCCGGCAATGCACCGGCACGTAAGGCGATGGCGAGGTCACGGGCGTCCTCGGTGGTAAACTGACCCGTAATACGTGCAGAACCACCCGATATTTTTTCCTGGATGACCGGTGCGGAGTAGACCTTGTCATCTAAGATAATGGCCAGGCGTTTTTTGACATTCTGTTCCGTTATGTTTTCAAAGATTCGCCCCCCCTTGCGGTCAAATTCAATGGAAACATAGGGATCATTGTACTGGGAATCAATTTGAACCCTGGCGTCGATTAGGTTGGCGCCGGTTAACAAGGTTCGTTTCTTCACCAGGTAGGGGGTTTTGGATTCCCGGTTGGTGGTGGGATCGGTATTGACCTCGTAAAGCAGTTCACTGCCAGTGGGGATGTTGCCCTGCAAGGCCGCACCGATATCATTGGTCTCATCCAAAAGCTTGAATTCCAAAAGTGCTGTGCGTCCGATGAGCTGTTTGGCTCGCTGGGTGTCCTTGATCCCCGGCAATTGAATCAGGATTCGGTTCTCACCCTGGTTACGAATATCGGGTTCGCTGACACCAAACTGATCGATACGATTGCGTATGGTCTCGAGGGCCTGGTCCGTCGCCAGTCGTTTGATTTGGTCGGATTCGCGATCGGGCAGATCCAGGACAATCCTGAGCGAGTCACCGCTCTGGTCTTCGGAGACCAAGCGTAAATCTTGGTAATTGGTATCCAGTGTTTTGTAGAACTGCTCGATGGATTTTTCCCCCACGACCCGCAGTGAAATTTGGGTTCCACGAATCCGTTCAATTTCCGTTACACGCACCCGTTCCTTACGAAGGTTCGAACGAAGCTCCTGGGCGATTCTTTCAATGGCATCCTCAACTGCCTTGACCGTATCGACTTCCAATACCAGGTGCATGCCCCCTTGGAGGTCAAGCCCCAGATTAATTTTTTTATGGGGCCACATGCCAGGACTGACAGTCGGCATGACATATATGATGGCTGTCAGGAGGACAACACAAACGGCAATTGGCCGCCACGAGAGTAGTTTCAATTCAATTTCCTTTCAAACAGATCCTGTCAGGCGATCCGCTTCCCTATTGAAAAAACGGCGCGATATTTTATTAAAGCACGAAATTCCCGGCCGGCTGGCGCAGGGAATTTCAAATAGCATCGGTTTTAGTCGAATTCCCCACCGCGACACGGTTGATACCGTCTCGCGGGGTCCGGACTCGGACGAGCTCGGCCGAGTCGCTGAAGGCCTTATGACCGTTCAGCAGTACTGTGAGAATTTCAACAGTTGGCAAACCAGGTCGATCCCATAAAATCGTGCAACGATTTTATTTGCCTTTATCTTTGGCCTGAGGCTGCGGTTGCGCGCCGGTCTGGGCCAATGCCCCCACGTTCGCTCTCGCAACTTTGACACGAACTTTATCGGCGATTTCAACCGTCAGGGTCGTATCGGATATGCCCGTGATGCGACCGTGCAATCCACCACTGGTGACGATGCGATCACCTTTCTTCAAATTCGTGATCATTTCGCGATGTTCTTTGGATTTTTTTTGCTGCGGGCGGATCAACAGGAAATAAAAGATCACAAACATCAGGATGAGCGGAATGAACGCTCCAAATCCTCCGGCGCCTTCCCCCCCGGCGCCGCCCGGGCCCATTGCATATGCGATGTTTTCTGTAAATAGAAACAAAATTGCCTCCCTCTATGGTTTAGTAACGGGATCCCATTGAAACGCGACAGATCCGTTGGCACGCGTCATGAACCGTGTTCGGCCCGTGGGCGTGTTCTCCGAAAGTGATTGACCAGTCACGGGATCGATAGTCGGAAATCGAGCCTGCTATATGGAATTCCAGCTTGTTATGTAACGGAAAGAATATGCCAATTTAGCCAAATACCCGACTGAAAATGGCGCTGATATACTTTAAATGATAGCTTACGTCAAATATTTCTTTTATTTTTTCCGGGCCCAGGTGTTCGCAAATATCGGCATCACGCAACAACAACGCTTTGAAATCGCCTTTTCCTTGCCAAACACGCATGGCCTGATTTTGGACCAGGCGGTAGGCTTCTTCACGGGTAATGCCGGCCTCGGCCAAGGCCACCAGGACTTGCTGCGAAAAAATAAGGCCTTTGAGTTTATCCAGATTGGCTTGCATATTTTTGGGATAAACCAACAGTTTTTGTAGCAAGTTGGTGATGCGCTGCAACATATAGTCGACTAAAATGGTGCTATCAGGCCCAATGACGCGCTCGACAGACGAATGGCTGATGTCGCGTTCATGCCAGAGGGCCACGTTTTCAAAGGCGGCCAGTGCATTGGAGCGAATGATTCTGGCCAGGCCGCACAGATTTTCCGAGGCAATTGGATTTCTTTTGTGAGGCATGGCCGAAGAGCCTTTTTGGCCCTTCGAAAAGAACTCTTCTGCTTCCAAGACTTCAGTCCGTTGGAGGTGCCGAATTTCGAGAGCTATTTTTTCGATGGTCGCGGCGATGATGGCCAGTACACTAAAGAACTCGGCGTGGCGGTCACGCTGAACAACCTGGGTCGATACGGGGGCGGGTTTGAGCCCCATTTTTTTGCATACATACGATTCAACCAATGGGGGTGTGTTGGCAAATGTGCCCACCGCACCAGATATTTTGCCAAACCCAATGCTGTCAATGGCATGCTCTAAACGTTCCCGGTTGCGCCGCATTTCGTCATGCCAAAGGGCCAGTTTCAAACCAAAGGTGATGGGTTCGGCATGAATACCGTGGGAACGCCCGATCATGACGGTATCTTTATATTTAAAGGCTTTCTTTTTTAGGACCGCCATGAGTTTGTCGATATCCTTCAGGATCAATTGGCCGGCCTTTTGCAGCTGATGGGCAAAACTGGTATCCAGAACATCAGAGGATGTTAAGCCCATATGAATATAGCGGGAATCCGGGCCCACGTGTTCGGCCACATTGGTGAGAAAGGCAATCACATCATGCTTGGTTTCGGCTTCGATCTCTTCAATGCGTTCAACGCTGAAAGCGGCATTGCGCTTTATACGGGCGACCGACTTTTTGGGTATTCGGCCGATGGTTGCCAATGCTTCGCAAGCAAAAAGCTCCACCTTAAGCCAGGTCTCATACTTGTATTGATCGGTCCAGATATCGCTCATGGCCTTGCGTGAATAGCGTTTGATCATGGTTCGATTCCTTTAATTATTTCTTCATTCGCTGTTACTTGGATTGGTTTCAAACTTCAATCTTACTTTCACTGGGGTGCATGTGGGCATCGCCGGCAATGCGAATCGAAAGTTGCCTGCGCGCTTCAATATCAAGTATCTCTTTCCGTTTGTTGTTCAATACATAATCGGCCACATCGACTGGGAGAATGCAGGTGACGGTTTTGATATCCGGTTTCAATGTTTCGATACGCAGTTTCCGCAAAAAGCGAACGCCCAGGGTTTCTTTGGATGGTACCTGACCCTTCCCATGGCAGTGATCGCAGGTCACATAGCTGCCAAAATCGATGGATGGACGCAAGCGTTGGCGCGACATTTCAAGGAGTCCGAATTTTGATATGCGCCCCACATTGGCTTTGGCCTTGTCGACTTTAATATGTTTTCGCATGGACCGTTCGATTTCGGCACGATTCTTGGGGTTTTTCATGTCGATAAAGTCGATTACGATCAAGCCGCCGAGGTCCCTGAGTTTCAATTGCCTGGCAATCTCTTCGGCAGCTTCAAGGTTGGTCGTCAACGCTGTTTGCTCAACATTTTTTTGGTGGGTGGATTTGCCAGAATTGACATCAATGGCCACCAAGGCTTCGGTTTGCTGAATGACAATGGACCCGCCGGATTTGAGAATGACTCTGTTTTCAAAGATGGAGGCAATTTGATCCTCCAGCTGAAATTTAGAAAAAATGGGCGAACGGCCTTTATGGAGCTTGACGATTTTTAGATGACGCCGTGAAATGACCTGTACAAAGTTTTTAACTTCCTGGAAAACCTCTTCATCATCGATGAGTATTTCGACAATGTCGGGGGTAAAGTGATCCCGGATAGAACGCACAGCCAAGTTGCGTTCTTTGTAAAGCGGTGCCGGCGCCGTGGCATTCATGCCGCGTTTTTTGATATTTTTCCAGATACGCAGTAGATAGCGTAGGTCTTTGGTCGCCAATGTTTTGGTGCAATTTTCACCAGCTGTGCGGATAATAACCCCGAAGCCTTCAGGAACTTTCAATTTCCCCATAATTTCTTTGAGGCGTTGACGTTCGCTTTCATCTTCGATTTTGCGGGATATTCCCTTGGTTTTGGACCCCGGCATCAGAACAATGTGTCTGCCGGGCAGTGAGATGAATGTGGTCAGCATCGCCCCTTTTTTCATACGGGGATCTTTGGTGACCTGTACCAGTATTTCTTGTCCGCGCTTGACAATATGTTGAATGGACTTGGCACCCGATGGTGTTTCTCGAAAATAATCACTATGGATTTCATGTTTCTGAAGAAATCCATGCCGGTCTGCGCCATAGTCCACAAAGGCCGCTTCCAGGCTTGGTTCGATCCGGGTGATAATGCCCTTATAAATATTACCGTGGGTGATTTCCCTGGCAGCGCTTTCGATGTGAAATTCTTCGAGTTTGTTATCAATTACCTTGGCAATTCGAATTTCTTCGGAGTCCACTGCGTTTATTAATATTTTGCTAGTCATAACTTCCTTTATCCGTATGATCGTTGATTTGGGTATTATAGGGATTGACCGGGTCAAGTCAATCGATTTCTATGGGCCTGTTTCAAGTGATTTCTTTACATTTAAATGAGATTGTGGCATGAGGAACAACATTCAGATTAAGGGCTATTACCGAAATGGTAAAGAATTTCAGGCACCAAACCATTGTTTGAATTCATTCCGCACCAAAGCGATACAAGCAGGGCTTCAGCTGAGCGTGTGGCATGATTGAACCGATTCCAGGCGATGAATTCAAACGTAAAGGGCAAAAAAATCATGATAGCTAAATATGATCCACAGGTTATAGAATTCAAATGGCAGGAAATATGGGCGCGCACAGGTCTCTTTAACGTCAAAGAAGAACCGTCAAGACCAAAATACTATCTACTGGAAATGTTCCCGTATCCTTCCGGAAATATCCATATGGGACATGTCCGGAACTATACGATTGGCGATGTTGTGGCCCGCTATAAACGCATGCAGGGCTTTAACGTGCTGCACCCCATGGGGTGGGATGCATTTGGCATGCCGGCCGAAAATGCTGCGATCGCCCATAATACCCATCCTGCCAAATGGACGTATGCCAATATTGACAATATGCGGTCCCAACTGAAACGAATTGGCTTCTCCTATGACTGGAAGCGGGAATTGGCTACCTGTCATCCGGATTACTACCGTTGGGAGCAATGGCTTTTTCTCAAAATGTACGAGAAGGGATTGGTCTATCGCAAAGAATCCTTTGTTAACTGGTGTGAGCCTTGCCAGACAGTGCTGGCCAACGAGCAGGTGGAAGCCGGGATGTGCTGGCGATGCGGAAAGCCTGTTCGCCAAAAAAACCTGTGGCAATGGTTCTTTAAGATTACCGACTATGCCGAAGATCTGCTGGTGCACAGTGACCGGTTGCCGGGTTGGCCCGATAAAGTCACCACCATGCAGAAGAACTGGATCGGAAAAAGTGAAGGTGCGGAAATTGTGTTTCCCATCGATTCGCCGCATGCAAGCCACGCGCAGAATATTTCCGTATTTACAACACGCCAGGATACGGTTTTCGGGGCAACTTTCATGTGCCTGGCGCCTGAGCACCCGCTGGTTATGAAGCTGGCCCGAGGGACCGACCAGGCGGCGGCGGTCGACGCTTTTGTGGCACGCATGTCCCGGCAGGACCGTTCGGCCAAGTCTGTTGAAAATTTTGAGAAGGAAGGGGTTTACATCGGTGCGGACTGTATCAATCCCATGAGCGGCGCCAAGATACCCATCTACACGGCCAATTTTGCGTTGATGGAATATGGCACCGGTGCCGTTATGTGTGTGCCGGCACATGATCAACGCGACTTTGAATTCGCCCGCAAATATAACCTGCAGATCATTGTTGTGGTGTCGCCTGCAGATCAGGATTTGCAGGCCGATGAAATGACGGAAGCCTACACGGGCCCGGGGACCATGGTGAATTCAGGGGAATTTAACGGCATGCCCGATGAACAGGCCAGGGAAGCAATCGCATCCCATCTTGAATCGCATGGTCTTGGGAAGCGGACGGTGAGCTACCGACTACGGGATTGGGGTATTTCCAGGCAGCGCTACTGGGGAGCACCCATACCCATGGTTCATTGCAATGATTGTGGCATTGTTCCGGTGCCCGAAGCCGATTTGCCGGTTGTGCTGCCTGAGGATGTTGACCTTTTATCCGGCGGGCGTTCGCCCCTTCCGGAATTAAATGACTTTTGTCGTGTCCCGTGCCCCCGATGCGGCCAGCCGGAAGCGCGCCGTGAAACGGATACCATGGATACATTTGTGGAATCGTCCTGGTATTTTGAACGCTATTGCAGCCCCCAATACCAGCAGGGGATGTTCGATAAATCGGCAGTTGATTATTGGATGCCGGTGGATCAGTATATCGGCGGTGTCGAGCATGCCATTTTGCATTTGCTTTATTCTCGATTTTACACCCGGGTTCTAAATGATATGGGACTGGTCCAGTTCAAGGAACCCTTCACCTGTTTATTAACCCAGGGGATGGTGTGCAAAGAGACCGTTGCTTGTCCAGAGCACGGGTTTCTGCTGCCGGAGGAGGTTGTGCCCGGCGCTGACGACAAAAATGTTTGTAAAACATGCCAACGACCCGTCACCACCGGCCGGGTCGAGAAAATGTCCAAATCCAAAAAAAATGTCATCGATCCGAATATCCTACTGCGCAAGTACGGCGCAGACACGACCCGGCTTTTTTGCCTTTTTGCGGCACCGCCGGAGCGCGATCTGGAATGGAATGAGCAAGGTGTCGAGGGTGGTTTCAGGTTTTTAAACCGCGTGTGGCGCTTTGCTGTCAAGCATGTGGCCAGCATTCAAGACGTTTCGAGCTATGCCGGCAGTCCAGATAACCTGGATAGCAATTCCAAGACAGTCTACAAAAAAACCCATGAGACCATACACCGCGTAACGAGAGATATTGATGACCGGTTTCATTTCAATACCGCCATCAGCGCGGTTATGGAACTGGTGAATACCCTCTATGCTGCTGAGGAGGATTCGTCCGAAGCAGAATGGCCAGCGGTTTTAAGATGTGCCCTTGAATCGGTGATTGTTCTATTGAGTCCCATCGTGCCGCATTTTTGTGAAGAACTCTGGTCGGAGATGGGGCATCGCCAGAGCGTATTGCAAACCGCCTGGCCCACGTATCGAGAGGATGCCCTGGTCAAAGAGGATCTTCTGATCGTCGTTCAGATTAATGGCAAAGTTCGCAGTCGCTTCAGCATCGATGCCAAAGCAGATGATGATGAGATCCAGAAAAAAGCCCTGGCCGATGAGCGTGCTCAAAAATTTATTGGTGCTAAGGATATTAAAAAGGTGATTGTGGTTAAGAAAAAGCTGGTTAATATTGTGGTTTAAGTTATCGATATCCAGTTCTAGGCGATATGAAATCTTCAATTTAATAGAATTCAGATTTCAGAATACAGGAGACAGGCGTCAGAATTCAGAACAAAAAATGCGGACAGTAGGCACTAAGGAGTAAGCAGTAAGCAGCGCTGGGTGTTGCGGGTACTGTTTGTAGAATGCAAGTTCAGCTGTGAGCTGTTAGGTATAAGCCACAGCTGCTGAAAGCTGAAAGCATGCATATTTGCCGTTGTTCATTTGGTTGGGAAAAATCTCAAAACCGTGATCACCATAAATAGTAAGTAACTATGTCACAAGAAAATCTTTCTATTCCTAAAAGGCCCAGAAAAGAATTTGTTGGTTCAATACCAGCAATGATCGGCATGATTGTCAGTTTAGCCTGCTTGGTCTGCGTGGCTTCCTGCGGATATCGGTTTACGGGTGGCGAGGGACCACCCCGCGGTGTCGAAAAACTGTATATCGAAAACATCATCAACAAGACAACCGAGCCCGGAATCGATGTATTGATGACCGGCGCATTGAAAAATGAGTTCATTCAAAAGTATCGGGGCACCCTGACGTCCCGGGAACAGGCCCAGGCTATTTTGTCCGGTACCCTGGTTGGAATCCGAACCGAAACCGTGGCCCGGCGCGGCACCCTGACTTCTTTGGAGCGACGTGTTTTTATGACCATCGATTTGGCCTTGGAAAGCAAGGATGACGAGAGAATATGGTATGCCAAGGGAATTACTTCCAGTGATACCTATCAGGTAGTTTCTGGGGACAAAGAGGCCAGTGAACAAAATAAACGGGAGGTACTCGGGGGACTTGCCGAAATATTAGCGGAAAATTCCTTTAATCGGCTGGCCGATGATTTTTAAATTTGAATTCCCATTTGCCTGCAGCCGGCATCGGAATATTGGTCACAATCATCAGGATGCAAATAAAAGCGCCGCCCGGGCGATTGCCAGCAGGTGGCGCATGAATTTTTCAAGTCAGGCGTTTGGGGATCAGGCCGAAGCGTTAACGCGTTTTGCCAGCCTGGAAATTTTACGCGCGGCGGTTCTTTTGTGGATAACCCCTTTTTTTGCGGCTTTATCGATGGCAGAACGTGCAGCATTGAGCTCGGCATTTGCTGAATCAGGGGAGCCGCCATCCACAGCCTGTTGAACATTTTTCACGAGATGCTTTACACGGGTTTTAACGGCTTTATTGCGTAAGCGCTTGGTTTCTGACTGTTTGGCACGCTTGAGTGCAGATTTATGATTTGCCAATGGTTACAACTCCTTTTCAATATGCTAGTGGTTGTGATGTAAATCAAAATAAATATGACAGCAAATTTTCCAAGTCAACAATAAATTTGAATTCCTAAGGAATTTTATTGAAATCTGAAGTGACCAAAGCAGCCGGGATTGTAAGCGGCGCTACCTTTTTAAGCCGTATCCTCGGTTTTATCCGCGATATGGCAATTGCCGGCTTTTTCGGCGCCGGCATGGCGGCGGATGCCTTTTTTGTGGCCTTCAGGATACCCAATCTATTACGCCGCTTGTTTGCCGAAGGTTCGCTGACGATTGCATTTATACCCGTTTTTACCGAATACCTTCAAAAGGATGGCGAGGCAGCGGCCTTTCAAATGGCCCGGTCTGCATTTCGATTGATATCGCTCATATTGGCATCAGCAGCAGTCATGGGTATCCTATTGGCCCCGGTGATTGTTCGTGTCATGGCCCCCGGTTTTATCCTCACACCCGAAAAATTGTCCCTGACCATCGGGCTGACCCGCTTCATGTTTCCCTATATCTTTTTTATCGGCCTGGTGGCGCTTTGTATGGGCATTTTGAACGCTATGGGTCACTTTGCCGCACCGGCTTTGGCACCGGTTTTTCTGAACTTATCCATGATTGTTGCGGTGTTATTTATTTCCCCCTTGCTTCATAATCCGGTATACGGTTTAGCCATCGGGGTCCTGTTGGGCGGCATCCTGCAGCTGGCGCTACAAATCCCGTTTTTAATACAAAGCGGCGTGTTTTTTTGGCAGGCTGCCAGCTTGTTTCATCCTGGATTGAAACGCGTGGGTATTTTGATGCTGCCGGCGGTTTTCGGTGCTGCCGTCTACCAAGTCAATATCCTGGTGGGAACCTTGCTGGCATCTCTTTTGCCCCAAGGTAGTGTCTCCTATCTGTATTATGCGGATCGCCTGGTTCAATTCCCCTTGGGTATTTTTGCGATTGCGGCCGCCACCGCTGTACTGCCCAGTTTTTCCAAGTATGCCGCTAATAAGGATAAGGCTGCTTTAAATGAAACCTTTGGGTATGCCATGCGTTTGGTTTCCTTTATTACCATCCCTGCCATGGTGGGCTTGATCCTGCTTCGAGAACCGATCGTGGGTTTATTGTTCCAACGCGGGGCATTTGACGCACGTGCTACAAGCATGACGGCACAAGCATTGCTCTACTACGGACTCGGGCTGTGGGCTTTTTCAGCGGTTCGTATTGTGGTTTCGCTTTTTTATGCGTTACAAGACACCCGAACACCGGTTAAGATGGCAGCCATCTCCATCGCCGTGAACATTGTTCTGGGTGCGACTCTCATGTGGCCCATGAAACACGGCGGTTTGGCCTTGGCAACTTCAGTGGCATCCATGGTTAACCTGGCCTTGTTGATAAGCGTGTTGAGCAAAACGGTCGGTTTGCTTCACTGGGATAAGATAAGAAATTCATTGTTCAAAACAGTTGTCTGCGCTGTGGCTATGGGCATCGTGGTGTTCCTGGCCACGAGATGGGCGTTACCGGCAAATCCGGCCACATTTCAACAGCTTTTTATCGGTGTAAGTATTTCGATTTTGTTGGGCATTGGCACCTATACCGCGTGTGCCTTATTCGTGCAATGCCCTGAGATTTATGAATTGATTCATATGTTGAAAGATCGCCGCATTGCAAACGAGGAGCGCTCCCCGTGAGCGACCGCCAGAAAATATTGCTTTTATTCGCCATATTGGGGTTGTTCTCTCTGTTGCTGTTTATCATGTTTAGTGATAATGGTCTTTCCGATCTTTTCAGGCTCCGGGGTGAACGGGACCGGCTGGTCCAGGAAAATATACGTTTGAAACGCGAAAACCTGACACTGTATCGCACCATTGATCGGCTAAAAAATGATCCCGCCTATATCGAAAGCATCGCGCGCAGGGAATTGGGTATGATTCGCAAAGGTGAGGTAATCCTAAAAACCTTACCCTCTGACCAAGGGCAAAAGCCCTAAGGAAGGCTATATGACACAAAAAGAGAATCGGCAGCGACCCAATGTGGCTGTCATCGGCAGTGGCTATTGGGGCAAGCATTTAGTTCGAAATTATTATGACCTGGGGGCTCTTAAGCTCATTTGTGATACCAATGAGACCATCTTGTCGGCTTTTAAAACCGATTACCCGGGCGTGGAAACCTGTGTAGCCCTCAACCATGTTCTAGCGGATAAGGATATTGACGGTGTGGTCATTGCAACGCCGGCGGAGATGCATTATACCTTCGCCAAGGAGGCCATCCTGGCCGGTAAACATGTGTATGTGGAAAAACCGTTGGTTTTGCATGACGTTCAGGCCGAAGAATTGATAGGCCTGGCAGCCCAACACGATTGTATCCTCATGGTGGGCCATTTATTGCAATATCATCCCGTGTTTGTGGCTTTAAAACATATGGTTGCGAATGGTGACTTGGGACGGATTAATTATATCTACTCAAATCGTTTGAATCTGGGCAAAATCCGTAGAGAAGAGAACATACTCTGGTCGTTTGCGCCCCATGATATCTCCATGATTCTGGCCCTTGCCGGTGAGGAACCCGAGGCCATTATGGCCACTGGCGGCAATTACTTGCATCAGCGTATTGCCGATGTAACCTTGACCCATATGACGTTTCCGTCGGGCCTCCAGGCCCATATCTTTGTGTCCTGGCTGCACCCCTTCAAGGAACAGAAAATAGTTGTTGTGGGTGACAAAAAGATGGCTGTATTTAATGATACCAAACCGTGGGATGATAAACTTTTTCTATACCCGCACCGGATTCGCTGGGAAAATAACCTGCCCGTTCCGGATAAAGCCGAACCAGAACGATTGGATATTCCCCAAGATGAACCCTTGCGCTTGGAATGCGACCATTTTCTGAGCTGTATGGCCCAGGGCAAACAGCCACTGACCGATGGACCCGAAGGGCTGCGGGTGCTTAAGATTCTAAATGCGGCTCAAAAATCCATCAATCAGAACAGTCGTATGGTTCATATCACGTCTGAACATGATGAAGCGAAAAAAGTGCCAGGTGTGCCGGTCCGGGCGGAGTCGGCCTCACCGGCGTTTATTCATGAATCTTCGGTGGTGGATGCCAACTGCCAGATTGGCGATGGTACCAAGATTTGGCATTTCTCGCATGTATTGGGCAACACCCGGATCGGTCATAATTGCAATATTGGCCAGAATGTGTCCATTGGACCGGATGTCTCCGTCGGCAATAATTGTAAAATCCAAAACAATGTGTCGGTTTATAAGGGTGTAACCCTTGAAGATGGCGTCTTTTGCGGTCCCAGTATGGTGTTTACCAACATCATCAACCCACGGGCTGAGATTCGCAAAATGGATCAGGTCAGACCGACCCTGGTAAAGCGTGGTACAACCATCGGGGCCAATGCCACCATTATTTGCGGCTATACCCTGGGACGATATGCTTTTGTGGGGGCCGGTTCCGTGGTTACCCGTTCTGTCAAGAACCATGCGCTTGTGACTGGCAATCCGGCGCGACAGGTGGGTTGGGCTTGCCATTGTGGTGAACGGTTGGCCGATGATTTAAGCTGTCTGGCCTGTGGCAATGCCTACCAGGAAAATGCGGAAGGACTCGTAAAAGCGGCTAAGCAGGAACTTCCGGACTCATGACAATTCTCGTCACCGGTGCAAACGGTCAGGTGGGGCGCGAGCTTATCGCCTGCGGGCAACAAGCCGAGCTATCCCTGCACGGTATCGACATGGCGGATGCGGACTTTACAGATGCGGCCGCCTTGAATCGTGCCGTTGAAGGACTGGACCTGACAGGGGTCGTGAATGCGGCCGCCTATACCGCTGTGGATGCCGCCGAGTCAGACCCGGATACGGCTTTTGCGGCCAACGTGGACGGCCCCGGCAACCTGGCCGAAATCTGTGCGCAGCGTCAAATCCCATTGATCCATCTTTCCACCGACTATGTCTACGACGGTTTGAAAAAGGGTGCCTATATCGAGAGTGATCCGGTGGCACCCCAGGGTGTCTATGCCCAGAGCAAAGCCAGGGGGGATGCGGCGGTTGCCGAACGTGTAGATTCCCATATCATTATTCGAACGGCCTGGGTCTATAGCATTCATGGGCATAATTTTGTGAAGACGATGCTGCGACTCTTCCGTGAAAAACGTACGATCTCGGTTGTAAACGACCAATTGGGGTGTCCCACCCATGCCGCCGATATCGCTGCGACCATTGTTCAAATTCTTCTTTGGATCCAAAAAAATCATCGAATTCCGGCGGGCATCTATCATTATTGCAGCCAGGGCAGCACAAGCTGGTATGGTTTTGCCCTGAAGGTGCTGTCTTTGGCAGCACCCAAAGACAATTTTGTGGTAACGGAACTGCAAGCAATTCCGACAAGCGCCTACCCGACTCCGGCCAAAAGACCGGCAAATTCTATCCTGGACTGTACCAAGATAAAACAAACCTTTGGTATTGAACCGGTGCATTGGGAGGAGGGGTTAGGGCACATGCTAACGCGGTACTATGGGCTTCGAGGCTCCAAGGAACCGTTTTAGCAATAAGCTTGCAGATATAAGCCAAGCTGTATTTCCCTTGACCCGATCAATTGAGGCTGCAAGCAGAAAGGAATGAAGAGCATGGTAGAAAACGACAAACACAATGCGCGTGCAAGCACGAATAACGCAGTTTCGGTAGGACCCGATGGTGTTGACTATCCCCTACCGCAGGCAGATGACTACCCGGCCGAAACTATGTGGCCTCCATTCGCGATTTCTGGCGGGTATGCAGCGGTATCAATGCACCGGCACGCGAGCGGGTAACCGAGTTTCTATCGCGGGTTATCAACGTCAAAGACTTTCCCTTAACGGTTTTGGATAGTCCCATTGAAAGCGAAACGTGCAAAATAGTATAAAATTCTTATCGTGCCACCATCCTGGCTTTTATAGATGAGTGGAGCTGTTTTGCCGAACGCAACCGGGTGGATCTGACCAAAGTAATAAATGCGATCAAGGTCAGACCCACGCATTCGAACATTTTGCCCCATTGGGTGCATCCTACCGGGAAGATGTCGGCGACACGCGCTACAGTGGGTCGGAGCTGATTGCGCGCAAACTAACCGAAATGGGGGGTGATATGGTCGTGCATGATCCCTATGTGCGCCATTGGTGGGAACTTGAAAAACAGGATACCTATCCCGCACCGGGGCATAGCTGGTCACGGTTTTTTCGAAATCAGGAAGGCTTGACCCAAACGCAGGTTCAGGCGGATATACCGGCGGTATTGGCCGGTGTCGATGCCATTGTCCTGGCTGTGAGGCATCGCCATTACAGTAACTTGCAACCGGCAGAAATTCTTGAAATGACCGGTGGTCCCATGGCTGTGATTGATTGTTTCGGTATTCTGGACGATGACCAGATTCGTGAATACTTCCAGCCGGGCTGTGAGGTAAAAGGCCTGGGACGGGGTCATATTCAACGCATCAAGGCGGCCGTTCGCAGCGGTTCATAGGCGGCAATTTTTAAAAAATCGAAATCGAAATCAGGATCGATTTTATTCCCGCAGTTTAAGCCTGGTCCTTTGGGACAGTATATAGCCCTTATGCTCGGACGAAAATCTGCGAATAAAATTCGAAGCACGAATATCGAAATCCTAACCAATATCATGCAATGAAATAAACTCAAATGTTTAAAATAGCCAAGGGTACATCAGTTTAAAACCTTTTGTTTGGAGCATTTAAGCATTCGAATTTTGAATTTGTTTCGTATTTCGATATTCGGGTTTAGGATTTTATTGCCATGTAAAGTATCTTTAATAGGGCAACATCAGTGTTAGATCCTCTGTAACACATATCTAACCTTGGTCCGCCCGGATCAATTCCAGCATAAATCGGTCATACCAAGCCGGCTTGAAAATCCCGTCGATAAAGCCGTTGTGGCCGCCATGTGGATGCATGATAATTTGGGTTTGTTTCCCCGGCATCAGGCTGCGGAAGTCGTCGGGCGGGATAATGGGGTCATCCGCGGCCGTCACAATTGACATGGGCAGATCGATGATTCGGGTGAGATCCGATGGAATGCCGTAGGCCTTAAAATATTCCCGTGTGCCGCTATGATGGGTATACTTCCTGAGTAGATAAGCGGTCATTTCTCGCAGGGTGCGCATCTTGAACAAGGGCGTAAAGTCATAGCGATCGGGATAAAGGCTCTGCTTCAAAACAAGTGAGCGGCGCCATTTTCTTCTAAAATAACTCAGTATCAATGGATTGGCATCGATTCTATCGGTGGCTTTGTCTGGATTCAGTACCGGGCTGACGCTGATAACCCGACTCAGTATGTCCAGGCCTTGCCGTGCAAATTGGGCCGCGATACGAATGGCAAAGTTGCCCCCCAAAGAAAATCCCACCAATATGACCGGAATGCCCTGGCTCAACCCGGCCACACGGTGTACGGCGGTACAGACTTCATCCAGCAGCGTCGCATAAAATAGACCGGTGTTTAAATGGTGACTGTTACCATGATCCCGCAGGTTGAGTCGAAATACATCAAAACCGTTTTTATAGAGAAAATCTCCGCAAGCTAAAATATAGGTTGAATGCGAACTGCCCTCCCACCCATGTAGCAAAATAGCCAGCCCGTCAGACTTCTCATTGGTTTGCAGGGACTGATATCCCAGGAGTCTGGTGTCACGATCGATGGAAAGAATGACCTTATTCTCATGGCGCAATAGTGATTTTTTGCCCCAGGCACGTAATTTCAGACTGGCCAAAAGGGTTTGCACCATGGCGGTTTTAAGATGCCACGGCGGCTGAAAAGGGGGCCAGTGGTCTGATACGCTTATCATCTTGATTCCATCCTGGTTTTTAGCCCCGTACGACATCGATCGATATAAGCGCGCACCTGCGTCTGGTCGCTATGGTCCTTAAAAAATGGCAGGGCTTTTTGAAAGCGACCCATGTTCATGTAATTAATGCCCTGACAAATTTTCAGATCCATACTATCGGCAAAATGGTCCAAACCCTGATTCACAATCCGGATAGATTCCCGGTGTCGGCCCTGCTGCTGATAAATAAGACCCAGACCCAGATAGCCGCGATGGTCGGCATGCCGTGCCAGGGCTTTATGGAAAAGGGTTTCCGCAATAGCGGTTTTATCGCCCGGGATCATGTCCATAGCGGCATAGTCGCCATGGCTGAAGGTCAGAGCGAGGCGTGAATAAAAATCAGCGTGACATGGCTGTAATTCGGGATCATCAATTAAGGTGATGGCATCCACAAATGACGGCAGGTTTTGATAAAATGCTTGCCGTAAACGCCGCCCATAGTCTCGGATGATTTCCGGGTCCAAGTCGGCATCGATTTCAAAATAGAGCAGATCCTCAATCCGTTTGAGCCAGAGGTCCTCATGGATGCGCCCTTGGGCCAACAGGTCCTGATAAATACGCGTGCCCGGAAAGATGTCCAGAATATAGGTAATCATGCTCAAGGGTTTTATGGCGAGAATCAAATCGATACTGGCCTGAATGGTTGCAGGGGTTTCGCCGGGAGAACCGTATATAAAGTAGGCCCGCGACATGAGACCGTGGGATTGTACCAGCTGAAAAGCTTTTTTGATTTGATTGGTTTTTAGGGGTTTGCTGAGCGCTTTGCGAATGGTTTCGGAGCCGCTTTCGATACCAAAACTGATCTGGATGCAGCCCGCCAAGCGCATCCATTTGAGGATGTCGGGCCGGATATGATTGACACGTGCTATCGCCACCCAGGTGATATTTAACTTTTTGGCGATAATTTTTTGACAGATTTCGATGACCATCTTGGGATTATAGGTGAAGGTATCATCCGAAAAATAAAAGAATGAAATACCTTTTCGATCCAGGCGTATGAGCTGATCCACAAAGTAATCCGGCGAGTGACTGCGAACCTGTCGGCCCCAAAACCGGGGCGATCCGCAAAAGGAACAACTGCCCGGACATCCACGGGTAAAGGCCAGGTGTTGATAATTAAAATACTTGGCGGGATTGGGCAGACAATCCAGATTGGCAATGGGCTCTGCCTGTTGGGTTTTAAGAGCTTTCTGTTGATGTCGAAAAGCGATACCGGGGATATTTTTTATTTTAGCAATTTTATCGGAATCGATGGCCTGAACAAGTTGTAAGAAGGAAAATTCTCCTTCTCCCAAAACAATGTAATCGACACATTTAAAATGGGTTAACAACTGTTCCCATAAGAAAGTGGCGCCGATGCCGCCCAACACAACGGTTATATGCGGGTTTATCTTTTTGGCAACCTTGGCGATATCAATGGCGCCCCAGCGATTGGCATGCACGATTGAAAACCCCACAATATCGGGCCGCTCCCTGGTAAGTATTTCCTGGATATGGGCCGCCGATTCACGGGCCGCATGCCAATTAACTATCTGAACATCATAACCATTTTCCTTTAACATGGCGCCGACATAATAGATACCGATGGGGGGGACACTGACATCGTAGGTATGTATTCGATCTTCAAGGAAATAGGGGTAGATTAATAAAATTTTCATTGGTCGTAATTAAATCGATACCTTCGATTTATGAAAGTAATATACCATAAACAAGTTTATTAGGATTCGAGGATTCAAGGGGTCAAGGATTCGAGGGAGGCTTTAAGCTGTCCGCACTTAGCGGTTGGAGAGTTCAGTCTGTTTCTTGATATCCAGACTCCATTTATTTTGCGATAAGCATGCACTAGATATTGGGAAACAGCTTTCAGCCGAAAGCAGTTAACTTCACTTGAATCCTTGAACCCTTGAATCCTTGAACCCCATTAAAGCAATCCCCGCCACAGCATAGGCCACAACAGCACACCCGAGTAAGCTTGTCAAACCCCAAGTGATCGCTATTTGCGCCGAGGCAATGGCAGCCAATACCGAAGCACTTCCGTTGACAGCCCAAGCAAAGGCGCGGTGGGCCGGTGAATGAATAAGGTAGCGTATGGCTAAGGGAAAGGGGATTCCCAGAAGTATTCCCACCGGCACCATCAGCAACGATGTTGTTGCCAGACAAGCAAAAATAGGTAGAGACATCATCATCGCGATCAACGGTTTAAACCACATGAGCATGGATGATATCAGAAGGGCAATTGTACCGGTTACCCACAAAAAGCTCCGGTATGTAAGTCTTTGGCTGATGAGTCCGCCTAGACTGGATGAAACCAAAACAACACCCAGGACAATCGAAAAACTAACCACGGGGTGATTAAAGATCATGGTAAAATGATAGATAAAAAAGAGTTCTATGAGCATAAAACCGATACCCAGACAGGTAAAAAAGATGATAGCCGCAAAAGTCGGTGTGTGCGGTTTTTTGCCGGCAATCCAAATAGGTCCGAACAAAAGCAGGACCGCGATGAATACGGCCTCAAGGAGGACGACGGCTACAATGATCTCGCCCGATAAGAGTAGCGTGTAGAGACGGCTTCCGGTCAATTGATGAATTTTCCTGGCTTGAGACCACTTAAAGTATTTATCAGGAAATGGCCGATCCGCTGTTTGTGGACGCACATCCAAAGGATACTGTCGGAAAAACGCTTTTTGGTTGCCCTGGGACATGGCCCCAAAGAGGGATTGGATTATGTCGGCATAAAAGGGCCTTTCAAAACGATTAAATTGATTCACCAAATCGGGCCGCAGTTCCCGGGGCCAGACGAGATCGAAATTCTTCTCAGACATAAAAGCGGTGATCGGGTCCATGTTTTGATCTGACTTTTTGAAGACTAACAATGCAAATGTATCCCAATTTCTTAGAATGACGATGTGTTTGTCAGGTTCAGGCATTTGCATTGCTTCGAGCGCCTGGTAGGCGCTGGCGGCAATCCGAATCATATTGGAGGGTGGCAAAATCAGCTTGCGGGTGAGAACCAGTACACCGGATTCGGAAAGATGGGTTAAATAGGATTTAAACGCATCAACCGTAAACATGGCGTCGACTGTGAGTGCCGCAGTGCCGGGTAAGGATGGGCCCCAATTTTCAAGGTGAATAATATCAAATTGAACGGAGGAGCTTGCCAGATAAATTTGTGGACTGATTGATACAGCCCGGATTCCATAGAAAGCGTCAATTTGTTCAGCAAATCGGGGCGATTTTTCGATAATCGTTAGCGCGCGTTTGTGGGAAGACAAGGCACACGCAATGGCACTGCCGCCACCATTTTGGATAATCAGCGTGGCCCCATCTTCAGCGGTGGCCAAATAGCCTGCATAGGCGATAGCGTAGGTTGCAAACAAAAAGGCATCTGCTGCCGAAGGATCGTAGCAAATTAGACGACTATCACCATCCTTGTAAAGAGCCAATTGCGGTGGCAATTCGCGATCGTATTGCAGGCTCATGCCGGGTGCATACCGCAAATAAGAACTTTTCACTGTGTCGACCTGTCCGGTAATGCTGTTCACAGATTGTATCACCTGTGAGTCCGGATACTGCAAGAGTTGATACAGCCCTTTGTAATCAGATATGGGGATGGAAAACAGCGGATGATCCGCGCGTAAACCTGTGATGGCCGTCAAACCCATGCAAGCCAGTATGAGGCCGGTCCACGATATCCATATCGGCCTTAGAAATGCCTTTGGAGATGCTGATTCTGGCTGTTTTCGTTTTTGAGCAGGCCAATACACACAGATCATGAGTGGTAGGCATGCCACCAACAGAATCAGTTTACCTTCGCCCAAAGGCCCGAGCAGAATTAGCGGGATGACGGCACCCAAGGCTGAGCCAAGCATACTGGCAAAATAAATCATGCCTGACCGTTCAGGTCGGGCCATATAGGTCTGCGAAATAATCCAACCTGCAAAAAAGAACGGTGCGGCCAAGCTGACATATGTAAACAGGATAAATAGCGCCTGGGTTGGCTGAACTGGCAACTTGTAGTAGTCCAACGGGAGATATTTGACCGTAAAAAATGATCCCACGGCGCAGGCAACGTATAAAAGACACAGACTCGGAATTTTATTTCTTTTTAATGACTGCGCCTGCAGGTTACCGCAACGCGCTTCCATCAGCCCCAAGCAGGTGCCACTGGCGGCCATGCCAAACATTGCAATGCTGATGACCATAAATGATAGATGATGCCATTGACTGATGGCAAAAACACGGGTCATCAGAATTTCAAAAGCAATAACTGAAAGGGATACGACAAAAACAGGTGTCAGCATCATAGCAGAAGTTTAATTATGAAACGCGCCTTAGTCAATCGGGTGTTGTTCGTTTACCAGTTTGCTGCAAGGCACGACCGGTCATGGGTACAAACAAAACGCCGGTGATCTGCTGTACGGAATAGCGTTGGGCTTGCTTGGTTACCCGCACCAAGTGTTGGTAGCTGAAGGGATTGCCCAGGGGTAGAATTAGGCGGCCGCCCAGCTTCAACTGTTTTAGCAGATCCGGTGGAATATGGTCAACGGCAGCTGTAATCATGATGGCATCATAGGGGGCTTTTTGAGGATACCCAAAATAGCCATCACCCAAATAGCAGGAGACATTCTCGAAACCCAGGTCTTTGAGCCGCTGGGATGCGGTTTCAAAGAGCTTGGGCTTGATTTCCATGGTGATAACCCGAGCGGTCAGGCCGGACAGGACAGCAGCCTGATAGCCGGATCCGGTGCCGATTTCAAGAACCGTTTCCTTACCCGTCAACGCAAGACTGGCGCTCATGAGGGCCACGATATAGGGTTGTGATATGGTTTGACCGGCGCCAATTGGAAGTGGTCGATCGATATAGGCTCGCGAGCGGATATGTTTGGGGACAAAGGCATGCCGCGGAACCGATTCCATCACTGCCAGTACGTTAGAATCGGAAATGCCGCGTGCTTTGATCTGTTGTGCCACCATCTGGAGGCGTTTCTGCGTATAGCCTTCCGGATCGGTTTGCGCAGTCGCACCGTCGAAAAATGAAAACAGCAGCGTAAATAGAAATAGATATAGCGATGCGTTTCTCATGGCCTACACCGGTTGTCAGAAAATTTCAGGCCCTGACGCGCACACCCGAGCATGAAACTCAATTCTGGCAACGCTGTTTCGAATGAATACGTTCCCAAAGCGTATAAGAGAATGCACGTGCGAACAAATCCGCAAAAAATGCTGTTTGGGGAGAGGGGAACGAAGGCGATCCAACCTGATCGTGATCCGGTAGTACCAACGGTGTTTTAAGGTCAACTTACCAACCAGAAGGTAGCGCCGTATCACGAAGACAGCTTACATAAACCGCCATTTTTTCTTGACCATGAGGTGTAGCACCCTGACCACAATCGGGTAGTTGGCCGTTTCTCCGGATGAATCCACGGGGACGCCATCGGTGGCCTCAACAATGGAAAGAATATTGCTGAAGGGGTAGCTGTATAATAGTTCGTTCTCCAATACCAGAACACTGAAATGGTCCTCATTTACCTTGGCCAACTGCGCTTTTTTTATGTCGGCTGGATCGTCATAATTAATGCCGATTTCCTGACCTTCGTACTTTAACAGCAGTTTTTCAAAGTTGGGTTGGGGTGGTAGTTCTTTCAAGATGCTTTCAGTCCTTTTTTGCTTGTCTTCTCTTTCTAATCGGAGTGCCTCGGCTTTTTCCGTTTGTGCCTTTATCTCGGCGGCCTCTGCTTCTTTGCGAATTTCCTCGGCTTCCTTTAGGGCATCCCTTTCTTTTTTGAACGTTTCGGCCGCTTGTTTTAAATCCTCTTTTTCCTGGCTCAAAACATCAATTCGTTGCTGGGCCTCTTCATTTTTTTGGTGTGCTTCGGCTTCGGCGGCTTTCAGTTTCTCGGTTTCGGACTTCAGGAAGGTAGACTCTGATTCCAAATTGGCTAATTCTTTATGCAGGTTCTCAAGGGCCTGTTTATCGGCGGCCGCTGTTTCAGCAGCGGCTGCTTCAGTCGTGGCTTCTGAGTCCGCTGTCTCTGCGGCTGCCATTTCCTCAGCCGCTTGTTTTTCTTTTTCTTCTTGTTCCTTCTGAGCCTGGGCTTCCTTCTCAGCTTTTTCTTTTTCGGCCAACTCTTTCTGGCGCTGGGCTTCTTTTTGCTTGGCTTCCTGCTCTTTGCGCTGCCGCTCAGCTTTTTGAGCTTCGGCTTTTTCCCTCTCGGCCTGCTCTTTTTTTAACGCATCGGCTTTCTGTTTTTCTTCTGCTTCAGCCTGTCTTTGAAGCGCAATGGCTTCTTCTCGTTTTTGGGTTTTTATTTCTTCCAGCTCTTGCTGGAGAGCTTCGGCTTCAAGTTTCTCTTGGGTTTCTTTCAGACGTCGATCTTGAACTTTAAAATATTTAGAGAAAATAATGCCACATTTGATACATTCTTCTGAAGATGGTAGAACCTCATGACCACATTTGGGGCAAACCGACAAATCCGATGCCGATTCTGCAGGTGCTTGCTCCGAATCAACTAGCTTGGGCGAACTACTTTTGGCGGATTTTTTTAAGACGAGCGAAAGGGTTACACCGCACTTATCACATTCGATCGCCGAGGTGTTATTTTCATGACCACACTTGGGACACTGGATGGTGTTGTCACCCATTCTATATCCTCCTTTTTGAAGCGCTTTGAAATCCGTAATCGATTCACTCTGAAATGAAGAATTAGACCATTATAGGTATCATTAACAACGGCATAGGTCAAGTACTAGGTCCAAAAGCCATTCATTGACAAGGGGTTATGGCTCTGATATTTTCAGCAAATATTCCTGCGCTAGCATCTGTCAAAATTCCGTTCCGATTGCGGAATACTCCTTTCAGGCGGGTTTGAATCGGAACATATTTCTGACAACCGGCATAACTGTGGAGCAACATAATGAACCGAGAATCATTCATCAATCGACTCAGAACCGATCTGTTGGCTATGGTTGAGGACCACCTAACGCCCGTTGCTTTAAAATACGGATATAGTGAGGCTCCGCTTGAAACCAATATTAAATGGAAGCCCTTGGTGTTGGTGATCGGAAATTATTCATCCGGTAAGTCGACATTGATCAATGATTTTTTAGGTTCGCAAATACAGGATACGGGACAAGCACCCACAGATGATTCTTTTACCGTAATTACTTATGATCCCTCGGCCTCGCCCGATGGACCGGTTCGCGTAACGGAAGAACGGGACGGTAAGTTTCTGCTAAATGATCCCGAATATCCGTTTGAAGCGTTAAAAACCCACGGCCAGCGGTTTGCCGCCCATTTTCGACTCAAAAAAGTCAATGCCACTTTCTTAAGAAATCTTTCCATAATCGACACGCCCGGCATGCTGGACAGTATTACCGAAAGAGACCGCGGCTACGATTACCAAAGTGTCATCGGTGATCTAGCTCAAATTGCGGACCTGGTTTTGGTCCTGTTTGATTCACACAAGGCCGGTACCGTCCGGGAAGCGCACACCAGTTTGCGCGATACGCTGCCCACCCGTACCTTTGAGGATCGGGTCTTATTTGTTCTCAATCGAATCGATGAATGTGTTTCGCTGGTGGATCTATTACAGGTGTATGGGACCCTGTGCTGGAATTTATCCCAAATTACCGGTCGCAAGGATATTCCTTCGATTCATTTAACCTATTCCCCCGGAGCGATGGCCAAGACTTCCCAAAACTTTAATGAAGATTTGGGTTTCTTAAAATATCTCGAAAATCAGCGTGCGGATCTAAAGCATGCCGTCCAGATGGCACCCCGACATCGGCTGGATCATTTGGCCAGCTTTGTGGAAACCCATGGCGAACGCCTGAGTCATTTCATTGAAGCCCTCTTGGCCTATCAAGGGCGCTTTACACGTTACAAATTCCGATCCATGAGTACCGGGTTCATCCTCTCCATTCTTGGCGGCGCCATCGCCGAAATCGGACTCAGCGCCTGGAGCGGTTTGTCAGCATTGGACAATGTCATGATGCATGCCACCGGCGGAATTGCTTTTTTAATCATTTTTTTTCTGTGGATTACGTACATCCGTACCATGGGATATCGACGCTTTCGAAAGCGTCAGCAAAAGCGATTGGATGACCTGACACCGTTAGAAAGTCAAACACGACGGGACAGTTGGGACGCTATCCGCACAATGGTTTCTGGCTATATTGATAAAACGGCTGGTCACTTTTCCAAACGTGAGCTGAAACAGGAAAATGATTCCGTACGAATGGTGTTTGAAAGAGGCGCCCGGGAGATTCGAGAGGCGCTGAACGAACTGGCAGCCATCCATCATGATGATGCTGCCGAGGTGGATCGCTGGATTGACAAGCAATCAAATCTGCTAAAGAAGGGCAAATAAAATCGTGTTCCACGATTTTATGGAACGCGACCCTTTTACCCCCGGGCGAAAGGCATCGTCGCTCTAAAATATTTTGGATTCCGGTTTTGCTTTTTAAATAGGAGAGTGGATCTTAATTTAAAACATCGCAAAAGGATGTTTTTGGGAGGTGCATATGAACGCAATAAGTCATACCTCAGGCAAGAACTGGAAAATTACACGTGCTGGCATAGGGCTTATTTTGATGGTCGCAATCGGATTAGGCCTTGGATCAGCCGTTGCGCAAGACCAGTCCGCAAATATCAGCGAGCACCAATTTTTATACGAATATATTTATTTCAAAAAAGATAGCACTGTGGTTTTGCCTTCGTCAGACGAAGCCCTGCAAAGAAAGGCTTTATGGCTCAAGCAGAACCCGGGGGCGGCTGTCATCATTGAGGGACATTGTGATTCACGGGGTAGTGAAATTAGCAACCTGCTCTTGGGAGAGGCCCGGGCAGGCAAAATCAAGACCTACCTGATTCAAGAGGGTATTGAGGCGTCTCGTTTGTTAGCAATCAGCTATGGCGAAGCCGATCTTGTTGATCCAGGAAAAAATGAGGAAGCCCACTCCAAGAATCGACGCGTACGTTTTATAAACCAATAACTTTCTACAGGAACCAACGGCACGGTTAATGACGATCTGTTCGCGGTACCCTCTCAGCTTGGCCGACAATGCCTGCCAAGAATAAACCAAAAAACAAGCTTATCTTGCGGATGATAACGGCCATCTTATGCCGTTTATTGCTGAACACAGCGCGCAGATTTGCCTATCCTTTTGCCCCTGTTTTGAGTCGCGGACTGGATGTTCCGCTTACAGCGGTAACATCGCTTATCGCTGTCAATCAGGCCACTGCCATATTGGGCGTCGCCTTAGGGCCCTTTTCCGATCGATTTGGATATCGGCGTATGCTGATAGCTGGAATGGCGATGCTGGCATTTGGCATGCTGACTGCGGGTATTTGGCCTGGGTACTATACGGTAATGGCAGCTCTGTTTTTGGCTGGATTAGGGAAATGTGTTTTTGATCCCGCAATACAAGCCTATGTGAGCCGAAAAGTCGACTACCGAAAGCGCGGCATGGCCATTGGATTCTTGGAAACCAGCTGGGCCGGCAGCACCCTGATCGGTATTCCCATCGTGGCCATTCTGATTAGTCAAATTGATTGGCGTGCACCCTTTTACCTGCTGGGCGGTCTGGGGTTGGTGGGAATCCTGGCACTGATCATCATATTCCCGAGCAATCGCCGTGTCACGGCAGCAGTTCCCAATACCAGTACAATGTGGCAAGCGTGGCCCCAACTGGTAAAAAATCGGAGTGCCCTGGGTGCTTTGGTTTATGCGTTTCTCATCAGCGTTGCCAATGACAATCTGTTTGTGGTTTATGGCGCCTGGTTGGAGCAATCCTTTCAAGTCAGTATCATGATATTGGGTATCGGCACGGCCGTAATCGGGGTGGCCGAGTTGTGCGGCGAGGGCTTGACTGTCATAATTTCCGATCGAATCGGCCTGCGTCGATCGGTCGTATTGGGACTGGTTTTGACGATTGCCTGCTACGGCTTGATACCCCTTTGCAAGCAAAATCTCCTGGTGGCTTTGGGTGGCATATTCATGTTGTTCCTGGTTTTTGAATTTGCAATTGTGACCAGCATGTCCCTTTGCACCGAAATTCTCCCGGGGTATCGCGCTACCATGATGTCGGCTTTTTTTGCAGCAGCAGGTGCGGGCAGGGTGCTGGGAGCCCTCTTGGGCGGTTACTTCTGGACTGCCGGCGGCATTTGGATGACCGGGCTGGTATCGTCCGGTATCACATTGCTCGCGTTTCTATCGCTTTTCCTTGGCCTCGGTCGTCATCCCCATGAAAATGGGGATCCAGAACAGGTCTCAAGCTAATAGAATTGCCGGATAGCGCGATAATTTCACCAATCAGTTAGTTAGAGGTCAAGTCCTGATTAAAAGTTGTCAACTTTAAATAGTTTTACCGCTGCTGGAAACACCCTTTTACCCAATCAAATGAATGACGGCAAATATGTATGCTTTCAGCTTTCACCGTCGTTCCCACGGAAGTGGGAACTCAGACAAAGCCGTGTGCCGTCAGCTATTAGCTATTCTGGATCCCCGATCCCCTCTCCTTCGAGGGGATAAGTTTTCAAGGGGATGACACGAGAAGGCTAGAATGCTCGGGTGCTAGGATGCTATAAGGCAGCTTTCAGCGATAAGCCCTAAGCCATTGGGCTGTCTTCCGACGCCTGTCTCCTGTATTCTCAATTCTATCCGTTCTCCGCAGCAATTTTACCTATCCACCATTCATCCAGTTTTATACCAAGCCCTCCTGATTAAGTGCAGTCATGGCTTCCTGACCAATACCGGTCACCTGGCTGAGCGCCTTTGATAGGTGATAGGGCGCATCCTGGCTGACACTGGAATGGATCATGACAGTTGCGGTATTGATATGCTTCAGGGCCGCCTCCCAACCTTTATGCGGTGCCACCTTCATGCCCAAATGGATTTCATTGGATACCATGCCCAATAAAGCCGAGATTAATTGTTCACAGCCTTGTCTGTTATTTTCCGGAAGGCCCATTAATATTTCAATCGTCTGGGAAGTCCAAATTAAGCCAGCCTTGATTTTCTCACTCTGAGATAGTGCCAATATGGATGCACGTGTCGTCATGTCTCTGATCCTTTATGGTTTATTTTTGACAGTTTCCCGTTGATGGGGTAATATAAGCAGACAATGAATTAAATGCAAATTGTGAGATAAAAAGATTATAGGTTAGAAATGGCGGTACCAGGGATTCATTATCCCCGTTTAATACGGACGTTTGGGTTTCTAATGGCACTGGGGACGATTTGGGCTTGCGCTTACCTGAAACCCATCGATGATCCGTCGGGGCCGCAAAAGGTGATGCCAAACAGATCGAATCTGACGCCGGTTTATCATGCGTTTGACGATATCCTGGTTCCAAAGGCCATGCGCATTAATCGGAGCATGACCGCGCTAACTGAAACGCAGACCGTGACGGCTGGGGTGGCTTCATTTGAAGGTGACCTGGATCCCACCGAATTAATCCGATTTTTCCGATCAAACATGGTCACGGATAATTGGACCAGCTTGGATCACCTGATTGGCCAGCGTAGCCTATTGCAATTTGAGAAACATAATCGTCGGTGCCTGCTGACAATCACCGATCGTCCCGGTGGGCATTACACCCAACTGGAAATCTGGGTAATACCCAAGAATGATACCGGACCATCGGGCCTTTTGAAATAAAATTGAATGAGAATGGATAACAGGAAGCTTCATCAGCAAGTGGACTCTGTATTATGCGATGTCTGTGCAACGCTTGAATTTTTAAGGGATTCTGGCTGTCGCGGATTTGATTGCAAGCCGAACATGGACAAAAAAATACAGCAATGGGAAAAGAACGCCATGGGTAGGCGGGAATCCCTGAACGAGATCCAAAATGACTTGGGTGACTGCCAGCGGTGTCCCTTGAATCGTACACGCAATCGGATTGTTTTTGGCGAGGGTGCCGTCCATGCACGGTTGGTATTTGTGGGTGAAGGACCCGGGTTTGAGGAAGACAGGCAAGGGCGGCCTTTTGTGGGCGCTGCCGGCAATTTGTTGAATCGGATCATCGAAGCCATGCATCTAACCCGTGACGTGGTATATATCTGCAATATTGTCAAATGTCGTCCGCCAAACAATCGAAATCCGCAGCCGGATGAAATTGCCAAGTGCCTGCCATTTTTAGTTCGGCAACTGCGGGCTATTAAGCCGGCCTATATCTGTGCCCTTGGCAAAGTGGCGGCCCAAACGCTTTTAAATTCCGAAGCGCCGATTTCGCGACTTCGCGGAAGTTTTTATGATTATCACGGGATAGCGGTCATGCCGACCTACCATCCGGCCTATTTATTGCGGAATCCGGATAAAAAACGGGATGTGTGGCAGGATATGCAGCAGATCATGAAACGCATGGGATTGGGTTGAGGATCTAAGGGGCCCCTATTTAATAGAATTCAGGAAACAGGAGTCAGAATTCAGAATACGGAAGTCAGAAGACAGAAGTCAGCCCAGCCCCCGGCCCAAAAAACGGCCTGTTTGATCGAGAATGAAACTCATGAAGTTTCATAAGAGAATTCAGCAGTCAGCGATCAGGAATCGAAAACAGGAGTCAGAAGTCAAGCGACCGGAGAACAGAACCGCATACGCTGCCTCGCTGATGGCTGAAAGCAGTCCTTGGGCATCCCAGCTGTCTGCGGATGTCATCCTCGAGAAATCGGGGATCCAGAATAGCTAATAGCTGTCGGCACACGGCTTTGTCTGGGTTCCCACTTCCGTGGGAACGACGGTGAAAGCTGAAAACATATATGTTTGCTGTCGTTCTTCTGGTTGGAAAAGGGTGATTCCTGTGGGCGTAGAATTCTTTAAAGGTGATAACTTTTTAACAGGGCTTAACCAAGCTAATAGCTGATGAGCGTCTATCCGCTTAACAGTTTTCAGACTATCAGCCTGTGTGGTTCTGAATTCTGGCTTCTCTTATGAAACTTCATGAGTTTCATTCTCGATCAAACAGGCCGTTTTTTGGGCCGGCGGCTGGGCTGACTCCTGACTTCTCTGGTTGGACGTTCGAAATTGAGAATTTACTACCGATAATACCAAAAGGTGTTTGCTACCTGATTTGTAATCATTAAATTGGGTGCCGACCTGGAGGTGAAACCATGAAAATTAATAAGCAAGTATTCCAAATAGTCGTGTTGTTGTTTCATTTGTCCGCAACTGCCATGGCCGGGGAAGGGGATATTTATATTGTTCCGGTATCCGACGCCATCGGTCCGGGTATCGCCGATTATATTGCCAGCAGCATTCGCAAGGCCGGTGATGAAAACGCCGCGTGTGTCATCATCGAGCTGGATACCCCCGGCGGACTGGCGGATGCCATGCGTGAAATTGTGATGCAGATTTATGCGGCGCCCATGCCCGTGGTTGTCTACGTTTCCCCCAGCGGTGCCCGAGCCGCCTCCGCTGGCGTAATGATAACCATGGCGGCGGATGTGGCCGCAATGGCACCGGGAACGAATATAGGGGCGGCCCACCCGGTGGCCTCAGGTGGCAAGGAAATCGGCGAGGTCATGTCTGAAAAGGTCACCAATGACATGGTGGCGTATGTTCGTGGTATTGCCGAAAAAAAAGGTCGTAATGCGGATTGGGCTGAAAAAGCCGTCCGCGAAAGTGTTTCGGTAACCGAAAACGAGGCACTGACAAAGAATATTATTGATGTGGTCGCCTCGGATTTGAACGATCTTATTCAGCAGATCGACGGGCGCACGATTGAAGGCAAGGGCCGTTTGGCTTTGGCGGGAGCAGCCAAGATTTGGACCCAAGAAACATTGCGCACCAAAATCCTTAAAACCATCAGTAATCCGAACATTGCCTATATTCTCATGATGATTGGTTTGGCCGGGCTCTATTTTGAGCTTTCCCATCCAGGTGCCATTTTCCCCGGTGTCGTCGGTGGCATCGCCATTATTCTGGCCTTTTTTTCTTTTCAGACCCTGCCGGTGAACGCAGCCGGTATCCTCCTCATTCTGCTGTCCGTTATATTTTTCATCATGGAGATAAAAATCACAAGCTATGGGCTTTTGAGTATTGCCGGCATCGTGTCATTGTTATTGGGATCACTCATGTTGTTTGAAGGTGATGGCCCGCATGCCCGACTGTCCTGGCAGGTCTTGATTCCGACCCTTGTGGTTGTTTCAGCCTTTTTTGTTACCGTGGCAACACTGGCTTTTAGGGCCCAGGTTGCCAAACCACGCACCGGCGGGAGCGGTATGGTGGGTGAAGTCGGTACGGTCAAGAATCGCATTGATCCGGATGGCAAGATTCTGGTGCACGGGGAACTCTGGTATGCCCGTGCCAAAGAACCCATTGAGGAAGGCGCACAGGTGCGGGTTAAGGACGTGGACAAGTTGGTCTTGGAAGTGGAACTCATAGACTCATAGTTTGGTCTTAGCAGGTAAAGCCGATCCCTTTGAATTAGGCCTGGTTCCTCTTGTTTTGACGAAGGTTAAAAATCAGAAGCCCGAATATCGAAATTCGAAACAATATCCAATGACCTAAACTCGAATGATCGAAACAAACCGTGGCACATCATTTTAAGAGCGCCTGTTATGAAATTTTAAACATTCGAAATTTAAATTTGTTTCGAATTTCGATATTCGGATTTAGGTTTTCTTTATCGTAATCAACTGATATTCTAATCTTAAACGAGGAGATATATTATGTTTTCGATAACAACGATTGCCATTGTTGTGCTGATCATTTTCTTCTTATCGGCAGCCTTAAAAATTCTCAACGAATATGAACGTGGCGTTATTTTCAGATTGGGTCGCGTGATCAAGGCCAAAGGCCCGGGATTGATCATCCTGATTCCGATTATTGATAAAATGGTCAAGGTCAGTTTGCGGTTGGTGGCCATGGACGTGGATCCGCAGGACGTGATTACCCGGGATAATGTCTCTGTAAAAGTGAATGCGGTCATCTATTTCCGGGTTATCGATGCCATTAAAGCCATCATTGAGGTGGAAGACTACAGCTATGCCATGTCGCAGCTGGCCCAGACCACGATTCGAAGCGTTTGTGGTCAGGCGGAATTGGATGAACTGCTGGCAGAACGGGATAAAATCAATTCTGAGCTGCAGGAAATTTTGGATACCCATACAGATCCATGGGGGATCAAGGTGGCGACTGTGGAACTTAAGCACATCGATCTGCCCCAAGAGATGCAGCGCGCCATGGCCCGCCAGGCTGAAGCGGAAAGGGATCGACGCGCAAAGGTCATCAATGCCGAGGGTGAATTCCAGGCAGCGACCAAACTGGGCGAAGCGAGTAAAATTATCGGTAAAAATCCCATCGCGCTCCAACTTCGCTATCTTCAGACCGTCAATGAAATGTCGACCGAAAGCAACACCACGACGATCTTCCCGATTCCCATCGACCTGTTTAGGCCCTTTTTGAAACTTATCGGGAAAGACCCTGAGATAGACAAACCGGGCGGGGAATAGCAGGATGCAGAACGGAGATTTGCATGTAAAATCCTGATTATACCATTGACATGGGGCTAGGAAGCGCGATAGCAAAATAGCCTTATATTTGATTAGAACCTATCTCAAAATAAAGATCTGGCCCTCTGGCATAGAACTGGATAGAAAGAAGACGGAGCATTCATGCAATGTATGAGCATTTTGAGCTGTTTTTCTATGCCGCCAGAGGGAATTAGATTATTTTGAGATAGCTTGTAGATCCCATGATTCGATAAAAATTGGAAAGGAGTTCTCAAGAGCATGACTGAAGAAACAAATGAAAGCTTGCAAAAACCGCTGGATAAAATGACCGTCAAAGAATTGCGGGAAGTTGCTTTGGAACTTCCGGAAATTACGGGTGTTCATGGAATGAACAAAGCAGAACTGCTGGCCGAGATCAAGAAAGTCAAAGGCATCGTTGAGGAACCCGTTCACGAGCATTCAGAAACAGTCGTAAAGGTCAAGAGCCGTATCAAGGCATTTAAAGTCAAACGTGCTACAGCACTGCAGGATAAGGACGCTAGAATGGCCAGCATTTATAGACGGCGTATTTCTCGTCTGAAAAAGAAATCCCGCAAAGTCGCCTAAAAATCGCTTTTTACCAGCAGGATCTTTCTTGATGAAAGAACTGATTGAGTCGTTTATCACAGCGCTTGCAACGATTAAGGGATATTCTGAGAATACTTGTCGTGCCTATCGGCGTGATCTTCTGGAATTTTCTGATATTGTAAAACCAATCGGGTTGACAGGTAGCCAAGGAGACGACCGTAAGATACCCGCTGCGGCAATCCCCGCAGTAATCGACACGCTTGCTATTCGGGGATACCTTGGCCATCTGCACCAGCACTGCAAAAAAACGACCATCGCGAGAAAGCTGTCTGCGGTACGGTCCTTCTATCGATATCTCATCAAACACGGTCATCTCCAGGTTAATCCATCGGATTCGGTTCAAACGCCCAAACAGGAGCGTCCGATACCGACGTATCTGCCCATTGATGATATGTTCCGGCTGCTTGATTCTGTGAAAACAGATACGTGGCTCGGCTGGCGCAATCGCGCTATGTTAGAAACCCTCTACTCATGCGGGATTCGCGTATCGGAATTGGCCGGCCTGGATGTGAATGATATTGATTTTACGGAAAATTTGATTCGGGTTACGGGTAAAGGCGGACATGAACGCCTGGCCCCAATCGGCGAGCGGGCACTCGATGCGATCACAGACTATCGTAAACAACTAACCCGGGAAGCCAAATATTTAGCCGCAGGAGAAGGCCAGTTTTCATCAGACGAACCGTTGTTTTTAAATCGGTTTTTCAAACGATTGTCGGTTCGCTCAATTGCCAGAGTCGTGGACAAACTTACCCGTGAATGCGGGATCCTCTTTCCGGTTTCGCCGCATGCATTTCGGCACACGTTTGCGACGCATATGCTGGATGCTGGTGCGGATCTGAGGGTGGTTCAGGAACTCCTGGGTCATAAAAGCCTATCCACTACCCAGAAATATACCCATGTCAGTATGGACCGATTGATGGCGGCGTATGATAAGGCTCACCCCCGAAAATAGGTTTGCATGAAATGTGCTGAGAATTAAATATGATAACAAAAAATAATAGGGCAGGGCACAATGTAAATAGTTTTTTTCTCATCACATTTCACCCAAGGGCAAAGCGGAGGCTTTCATATACTGCGTTACGAAAGGATCGAAGTAAAGTACTACGTCTTCACCTTACGGTGCCTTGTCTATGAAAGCCTCCACTTTGTGCAATACATAGCCGCGATGCGATTTTATTTAGAGAGGAGATAATATGGATAGTCCGGAAATAATGGCAAAAGCGGACGCCGTTATTGCCCAGACATACAGCCGTTTTCCGCTTGTTTTGGTAAAGGGTAACGGTTGCAAGCTTTGGGATTCGGAGGGGCGTGAATATCTTGATTTTGTGGCCGGCATCGCCGTTTGCAGTCTCGGGCATGCCCACCCGGCGGTTGGCCGGGCTTTGTGTGACCAATCTGACGTTCTTTGGCATGTATCCAACTTGTACTATACCGTCCCCCAGACCGAGCTGGCCGCATGGCTTATCCAGCACAGCTTTGCCGATCGTGTGTTTTACTGTAATAGTGGTGCCGAGGCCAATGAAGCCGCTATCAAATTGTGCCGTAAATATTTTTATGACCGTGGCGAAAAAGATCGTTATCACGTCATCACCATGGGGCAGTCTTTTCATGGCCGAACCATGGCGGCGCTTTCGGCAACGGGCCAAGCCAAAATAAAAAAAGGGTTTGATCCGGTTTTAACGGGTTTTGATTTGGTACCATTTGATGATATTAACGCCCTGAAAAATAGTCTGCAAAAAACCACCGCCGCTGTCATGTTGGAACCCATCCAAGGTGAGGGCGGTGTGCGCTGCCCTTCAACCGCGTATCTTGCCAAAGTTCGTGAGCTATGTGATCAAACCGGGACCCTAATGATTCTGGATGAGGTCCAAACCGGCATGGGACGAACAGGGAAGCTGTTTGCCCATGAACACGATCAAATTGAACCGGATATCATGACGTTGGCCAAGGCACTTGGCAATGGCCTGCCCATTGGTGCCATGCTGGCCAAAGAAAACGTAGCACGTTCATTTTCGGCCGGAGCCCACGCAACAACTTTTGGCGGCACGCCGATCGTGACCGCGGCAGCCCTGGCAGTGGTACAGACCATAGAATCCGAAGGTGTGCTGGATCATTGCCGGCAGGTGGGTGCTTACTTTCAAAAGCAATTAAGAAAACTCCAAGCAAGACGGCCGATTGTTTCAGATGTGCGCGGTAAAGGCCTATTGATCGGTATGGAACTGAAAGTCAAAGCAGACAAAGTCGTTAGCACTTGTATGCAAAAAGGATTTTTGGTCAACTGCGTTCAGGATAAGATTTTGCGCTTCGCGCCACCGTTGATCGTCACGAAGGAAGAGATCGATGCCTTAATCACGTGTTTGGATGAGGTGCTTGCAGAACTCTAGGCTGTAAGGCTATAAGGCTGGGACGCTAGGAAGCTAGAAAGCTGCCGATTGCGAATTGCCCTCAGCAGCATCCCAGCATCCTGGCGTCCTAGCTTTTTGGCAATTGATAATATGACATACTTGGATTGCAGCCTAATAGTCTAATTGCCTAAATACCTATTAGTCAAAATCATAAGGGGAAAAATGTATGTCCAATAAACTCTGGGATGGTCGATTTTCCGAGAAAACACATGGTGCGGTAGAGCGCTTCACAGCTTCTATCGATATAGACAGTCGCTTGTACGCCTACGATATTGAAGGCAGTATTGCCCACTGTAAAACGCTGGCCAAAGCCGGTATTATTTCGGAGGATGAGGCTTTGGATTTAATTGAGGGTTTGGGTGCCGTTAAACGCGAAATTGATCGTGGTGAATTCCAGCATGATATTGCGCTGGAAGATATTCATATGCATATTGAGTCCCGTTTGCTTCAAACAGCGGGTAAAGTCGCCCAAAAATTGCATACCGCCCGCAGCCGGAACGATCAAGTCATATTGGATGTCCGCTTGTTCCTGCGGGATAAAACCAAACAGATCGTGTCTGGATTGACCGAGCTGCAAGCGGTTTTGGTTGACATGGCTGCCTCCCATATAGATGTGGTCATGCCGGGGTACACCCATTTGCAACACGCCCAGGTGGTTTTACTAGCGCATCATCTCCTGGCATATTACGAAATGTTTAAGCGGGATGGAGACAGGCTGCGGGACGCCTTCAAGCGTATCGACGTGTTGCCCTTAGGTGCAGCGGCGCTGGCCGGCACCACCTATCCCATCGATCGGCACTATACCGCCGAGCTTTTGAATTTTAGTCACGTATCCGGCAACAGCTTGGACGCTGTTTCGGATCGCGATTTTATTCTGGAGTTTCTTTCAGCTGCCAGCATTTGTATGGTTCATTTCAGCCGGTTTTCCGAGGAGCTGATACTGTGGTCTTCATCTGAATTTGCCTTTATTGAGATTCCGGATGCATTTGCAACCGGCAGCAGTATCATGCCCCAAAAGAAAAATCCGGATGTGCCGGAACTGATACGCGGCAAAACCGGCAGTGTTTTCGGCGACTTGTTTGCTGTGTTGACCTTGATGAAATCTCTACCGCTGGCCTATAATCGAGATATGCAGGAGGACAAGCTGCCGCTTTTTCGGACCGTGGATACCCTGACCGACTGCATCGAGATTACAATCCAAATGCTGCCAAAGGTGACATTTAAGCAAGAACGCATGCGGCAATCAGCTGCACAGGGTTTTTTAAACGCGACAGACTTAGCCGATTATCTGGTGCTGAAGGGCATGGCTTTTCGCGAAGCGCATAGCAGTGTCGGCAAAGCGGTGGGGTATGCCCAGAAGCAGGGTAAGGAACTGGATGAACTCAGCCTGAAAGAACTCAAGTCTTTTTCCTCTTTGATTGAAAAAGACGTATTTGCGTATCTAACTGTTGATCAAATGATCGCACGGCGGACATCATTTGGCGGAACAGCCAGGGACAAGGTGCTGGAACAGATTGCGGTGGCAAAAAAGTATTTGGGGACGACGGATTAGCTTATCCGTAAATGTCGAATGTCGAACAGGGAATGTCGAATATTGAAGTGATGAAACATAACAAGCAAATACTGGTGGTAAGCTTCGTAATTATCTTGATTGTTGCAGCACATGGTTGCGGGGTCAAAGGACCACCTAGTGTACCAGGATACACAGAGCCACCGGTTGTGCGGGACTTGTCTTACCAGGTGACAGGCGATACACTTGTATTGTCCTGGACGCTTCCGGAAGCGAGTGGTTCTCAAAATGCAAAAATTAATCGTGCCGGTGTCTATCGCCTGAAACAACCCATGGGAAAACGGGATTGCCCGGATTGTCCCCAGCTCTTTGAACGGGTGGCTAACCTTGCGGCCCGATCGGGGAGCATGACCTATACAGATCGTATCACACCGGGTTTCCAATATTACTATAAAATCATACTGACCGATGGGGCCAATCGGTCAGGCGGAGATTCCAATATCGTCCATACCATCTATGAAGGGAACTCCCCATGAATCATTTTTCCTATCGTTCTGGTCGCTTGTATTGTGAAGAAGTCGACATTCAAGAAATTGCCCGGGATGTCGGGACCCCATTTTATCTTTACAGCCACGCCACCATAGAACGCCATTTTCGGATCTTCGATGCCGCCTTCCAGGATGTGGATCGCTTAATCTGCTATTCTGCCAAGGCCAACTCCAATATGGCCATCCTGACCTTACTGGCAAGATTGGGCGCCGGGCTTGATATCGTCTCTGGCGGCGAGCTATTCAAAGGACTCAAGGCAGGCTTTGGGGCCGATCGCATCGTTTATTCAGGTGTCGGTAAACGGATAGACGAGATTGACTACGCTTTAAACACCGGTATCCTGATGTTTAATGTTGAATCACTGGAAGAGCTCCAGGTGATTGATGCCCGGGCAAGAGATCTTAACAAGATCGCACCCATTGCCATCCGGGTTAATCCGGATGTGGACCCGCAGACCCATCCGTATATTTCGACGGGGTTGAAAAAGAACAAATTCGGCATCGACACAAAAACGGCGATGCAAGCCTATGAAATAGCGCGCGGTTTAAAAAATGTAAAGATTGTGGGGATCGACTGTCACATCGGGTCCCAGATCTCAGCGGCGGAGCCGTTTGCCGATGCAATCGGAAATATCACCACGCTGGCCAAGGAACTCGCCGAGCTGGGTATTGAGATTTCCTATCTGGATATGGGCGGTGGCCTGGGCATCACCTATAATCGTGAATCACCGCCGGAGCCCAACGAATATGCCCATGCAATTCAAAAAATGCTGAAAACGGCCCCATACAAATTGATTCTCGAGCCGGGGCGCGTGATTGTCGGAAATGCGGGTATCCTGGTAACCGCTGTTCTTTATCGCAAGCAAGTACCGGATAAAACCTTTGTCATCACCGATGCGGCCATGAATGACCTGATTCGTCCTTCCCTGTATCAGGCCTATCACGCCATCCAGCCGGTGGTCCAAAAATCGGAAAACCGGATCATGGCCGATGTGGTCGGTCCGATCTGTGAGTCCGGGGATTTTCTGGCCACGGACCGCGAGTTGGCCGATGTCAATAAAGGAGATCTTTTGGCGGTGATGAGTGCCGGTGCCTATGGATATGTGATGTCGTCCAACTATTGTTCCCGGACAAAGGTTCCTGAGGTCATTGTGCACAATGATGCCTATCATGTGACCAACAAACGTCAAAATTATGAAGATTTAATTCGCCATGAAAGCATACCGGGATATTTAAATGAATAAGAGAATTCCGTTTTACAAAATAAGCGGGAGCGGTAACGATTTTATCTTGATTGATAACCGGCAAGGTATTGTAAGGGATGCGGTTTTAGAGCAACTGATCGTGGGTGCCTGCCGCAGACGCATGTCAGCAGGCGCCGATGGGTTGATTCTAATCGAGGAAAGCCACCAGACCGATTTTAGATGGCGTTTTTACAACGCCGATGGCAGCCGGGCGGAAATGTGCGGGAATGGAGCGCGCTGTGCTGCCCGGTTTGCCCACCTGCGTGGCATTGCCGGCCCAAAATTGTCCTTTGAAACCGATGTGGGCCGGATATCCGCCGAGATCATCGGGGATCGGGTAAAAATCGGCATGACCGAACCCGGCGGGCTTAGGCTGGATCAAAGCCTAAACCTGGAAGAAACGAGCTGTGACTATGATTTTATCAATACGGGGGTTCCCCACGTGGTGGTTGTCAGCCAGGATGTTGAGGTGGTTGACGTGTTCCACATGGGCCGGCTGATTCGCTATCATGACGCATTTGCTCCGGCAGGAACCAATGTCAACTTCGTCCAGCGCCTGGATCGCCAGGAAATTGCGGTCAGGACTTATGAACGTGGGGTTGAAGATGAAACCCTGGCTTGCGGAACCGGCTGTGTGGCTGCCGCTTTGGTGACAGCCCTGAAACACGGATGGGTGTCGCCGGTGGATGTGCTCACCCGTAGCGGTGGGATACTGCGTATTTCCTTCGAGCGGCGGGACACGGTTTTTTCAGACGTTTACCTGGAGGGGGATGCACGCATTATTTACGACGGTATGCTATGGGAAGAGGCCTGGAGAAGCCAATATGCTTGAGAAGAAAATTAGCACCGAAACTTTTATTTCTTCACCGCAGACGCAAAGATCGCAGAGATAATTTGGATTTGTTGATTTTCTATTGAATACCGTCTTCGTATTTATTTAGACGGTTTATGAAAATCAACAACTATCATTCCTTCGGAAAATAAAATATTGAATCAGAATGCGATAAAGAGTGTAAGTATGAAATTCGCTTTAAATTTTCCCGAAGGGACGTGTCTTTATATTGATCGCCACCTGTCAAGCCAAAGCTCGTAGATCGATGACAAGCCTCAGCGATCAATATAAAAAAGCAATCTTTGCGTCCTCTGCGCCTTGCGGTGAAAGATAGAGCTTACTTTTTGCACTTTTATGCGGTCACAGGATGAAACCATTTGCCGATATGGATGGACTGACTATGAAACCAGCCTTTATCTCCGTCGGCGCCAACATGGGGCAGCGAATGGCAAACTGCCGTAGGGGAATTGACGAACTGCTTGCTGACGGGCATTCGGTACTGGTGGCGACCTCGGCATTTTACAAAACAAGTCCGGTGGATTTTCTGGACCAGGAATGGTTCGTGAATGCTGTTGTAAAAATAGAGACAACTCTGGAACCCTTTGCCCTTCTTGATTTGCTGGGACGTATCGAGAAGGTTGTCGGGCGCGTGCGGAATCCCATCCGCTTCGGTCCGCGGGTACTCGATATGGATATCATTTTCTACGCCGATCAGGTGATTGACACCGATCGTCTGACGATACCGCATCCTAGAATGCATAAAAGACGCTTTGTATTGCAACCCATATGTGATATAGACGCGACCATATTACATCCCATTTTCGGCCAAGACATGCGAACGCTTTTGGATCGTCTTGGGGATGATGATCAAAAGATCCTGGAAATCAAATGAAGTTATTAATTCTGCTGGCGGTGGGATATCTGTGCTACCGGATGCTAAAAAACTGGATGATGACAGGGGGGCATCCGCGAGAGCATGTTTCTAACAGCCCCAAAGATCAAATCGACGACGTCATGATCCAGGATCCGGTTTGCGGTGTTTACTTTTCTAAGGAAAACGCCATCCGAGCCACGATCGATGGCCAGGAGATTTATTTTTGTAGCCCCGAATGCAAGGATACATATTTGAACCAGCATCCGGAATCCTGAAGGAAGTCATGTCCATCAAACAGAAAATAATGGATACCCTCCAAAAACCCAATACCCTCACCCTGGGGCGCATTGCGGCGATTCCCATTATTATCCTGCTACTTTATTATCCGAACCGGTTCTGCACTTTTTTTGCGGCCCTTTTTTTCAGTGTGGCCGCCATTACCGATTACTTGGACGGCTACTTGGCGCGTCAGAAAAACCTGGTAACCAGCTTCGGCAAGATCATGGACCCGGTGGCGGACAAGCTGCTGGTTTCCTCGGCTTTTATCATGTTGGTGTTTCATGGCTGGATACCAGCCTGGATTGCCTGCATTATTATCGGTCGTGAATTGGCTGTGACCGGGCTGCGCAATATTATCGCCGAAACCGGCGGGGATGTGTCTGCCTCATGGCTGGGTAAATATAAAACCGGCTTTCAGATAGCGGCCATTATCCCGTTATTATTGCATTTTGATTATTTTACCATCAGTATGCAGGCCATTGGCACGTTCTTTTTATGGGGTGCCTTGGTGTTCACGATCTGGTCAGGGGCGGATTATTTTTTCAAGGCCAGGCATCTACTCAAACCTTAAAATTTATCCGCTATGCGGATAAATTTTAAGGTTGACAAATAAATCGGATGTCGCTAAAAACGCAGTTTCAGTTGAGCGGGAATAACTCAGTGGTAGAGTGCGACCTTGCCAAGGTCGAAGTCGCGGGTTCAAATCCCGTTTCCCGCTCCACTTTTTAATTTGAATTCACCGCTGCCTGCCCTGTTACATAGCATAAGAGTGTGCCAGCACAATCTAACAGACTATCCAGTGGGAGAAGAATTCAAATTGTGAGATAAAATCGTGGAACACGATTTTATCCGGCGGCATAGCCAAGTGGTAAGGCAGCGGTCTGCAAAACCGCTATTCACCAGTTCGAATCTGGTTGCCGCCTCCAATGATTTCAAGGGGTTACGATAAAACGTCGGCCCCTTTCTTGTTTTCTACTGCCATTTGGCGCCAAACTTATTGAAATTTGAAATTTGCAGATTTGATTCATACAGCATGATTCTCTATTCTTTTTTTGCCTTTACCATCGCGACAAATGCCCAAGCAATTACCGCCATCCCCGCATGCAGCAGGAAGGCCACATCGTACACACCTGTCACATCCCGTATCACGCCAGTAACCCAGTGGGTCGAAATTGCACCCAGTCCGTAAAACGGTGTCCACAGGCCGATGACCGTGCCCATGATTTCCTTGGGAAAATAATCACCGGCACAGGCTCCGTACATGGGGAAGGTCGCCCCATAAAAAACCGCAAAAAGTCCCACACACATGCATAGCAGAATCCAGGACGGTCCCCCCATGATGATACCAAACATGGCGACTGCGATTACGGTATTGGAAATGATAATCATTTTTTTGCGCCCGGTAATATCAGACAGCGGTAAGATAACCAGCACGCCAATCACCTGGGCGATGCCGTGGATGCTGGCCAGCATACTGGCGGATTCCAGGGGGACACCCAATTGGTTGCTGGCGTAATCAACCATAAACGTTGTAACCCCGTAGAGGCAATAGGCTATGGCAAAATAGGATATACCGATGTGCCAGAAGTTGACATTTTTCAACAGCATGCGGCGGGACATGCCTTCGCTATTATCATTGGTTTGCTGGGCGGAATTATGGCCACGGAGCCCTTCTCCCCAGGGACGGTAACCCACTTTTTGGGGATCACTGCGGGTCAGCAAGCCGTTGAGTACCACCATGAAAAAGGCCATGGCCCCCAGGATATACCAGGTATAGCGCCAGTTTAAATGCAGCACAATCCAGGGAAAAATAAGGCCGACTACGGCAAAGCCGAACCCATAGCCTGTTGACATAAGCCCCAACGCCAACCCGCGCCGCTGCGGTGCGAACCAGCGCTGGGCCAGCGTAATCACCGGCGCCCACATGCCGGTGGAACCAACACCGGAAATAGCGTAAGCCAGACAGGCCGTCCATAGGTTTTGGACAAAGCCCATCAACACGATGCCCGTACCCAGAAAAAAGCCGCACACGGTGATCACCCGCCGCGCCCCGAACCGGTCCGTACAGATTCCGGCTAGCGGCGTCAGCAAGATGTAGGTCAATAGATAAACATTGTAGATGCTGCCGCCGGCGGCCCGGCCAAAATTGAGATCCCGGATCATTTCCGGCAACACCACACCGTAGCCCAGGCGAATGGAATAGTTGGTAAACACATTTAAAAAACAGAGGCCTAAAATAACCCAGGCCCAATGAAACCCGGATCGCTTCAGTCGATCGGATTCTATGACGATTGTGTCTGATTTGTTTTGATTCATTTACTGTCGTTCCCACGAAAGTGGGAACCCAGAAAAAGCCTTTAGCCGAAAGCTTGATTGCTGAATTATAGCTGCCCAACAGCTTATAGCTAATCACTTAAGCCTTTATTTTCGAGTGACCCGGTATCAGCGTCTGCGTGCTGTTCACACCGGAAACACCGCGAATATTATCATGCACGAACTGTCCGATTATTTCGGCATCCGAGGAGAGTAAATCCCGGGTGAGAACCACTTTTGCTAATATGTCCACATCGCCGTGCACCGAATGAAGTTCCTTGATTTCATCGTGCACAAACAGTTTGTCCATTATCCGAAATTCACTTTTGGCCTTGACGTTGATGAGCACAAAAGCGGTTATATTGCGATGCATATCGGGGTATTTATGCTGTTCGGTGTCCGCCATTTTTTTTCTAAATGCCTCCATATCCTTTGGAATTTGTTTGTCGATACCGATGCCATATTGACGGCCGCGACTTTGATCCCATTGGTGTCGGGTAATATAGACGTAAAGATCAGTTTGGGTTCGGTTTTGAAACTTTTCGAGCAACTTTCCTCTTTCGATGATGGCGATGAGGGGCTGGTAAATGGTTTGGTACCAATCCAAAGCTGCATTTTGAATGGTGACTTTTTGCCCGGTAACCCGCCATAGGTAATCCTGATGCTGTTTAATCTGGCTCAATAAATAGTTATACTGGCCGATTTCTGTCAGTGTAAAGGCCTGAGACAGGCCTGTTTTCTCTATAAAGTCAGATCGCTGCTTATAAAGGACATTTTCAAGTGTGTTTTTGGATGGGATGAACTCGACAATATCCGCCAAAATGGTGTCATGTTTAAAAGCTTTGGCGGCCGCAACTCTGTGATTGCCATCCAGGACATAATATTCATCTTTTATTTGAAATAATTTTACCGGCGGCAGTCGCTTGCCCTTGCGCATGGCCTTTTTGATATTCTCCAGACGTTCCGATGGAATATGCTTTTTGATTCTAAATTGGTCGTCAAAATCATGATATCGCCCCACGCTACCGGTAATTTGACCAAGGGGAACCTTACAGCTACCCCGTTTAACCGTGTCAAAGGCTTCTTCATGTAACTGGTCCTGCCTGAAGTTTTTGGCCTCTTCGGACCGCGCACCAGGTGTCTGATTGTCCTTGGTGCGGTTTTTTCCTCTACCGAGGACCGATTTCAAGAATTGTATGACCATAAGAATTGATCACTTTTGTCTGGTTGATTTGGCTGACGCGTTCTTCAAAATGGTTGAAATGGGCGTGAATATGCCCATGAACAAAAAATCTGGGTTTGTACCTGTTTATCAGGGTGTGAAAGCTATTAAACCCTCTGTGGCACCGATCATCGGCATCGTGAACATGTCTGGGAGGTGCATGTGACACCACCATATCAATCCCACCTTTCCACCATAATCGCCATCTCAGACGCCGAACCATCTGCTTCATTTGCCTATCTGTATACTGATTGGGTCCGCCGTTGTACCAACGGGAGCCTTCCAGCCCGAAGATCCTGAGCTCATGAAAGCGAATCAGTTTGCAATGGATATTCAGGCAGCCGTCTGGCGGTTTTTGTTCATAGCGGATATCATGGTTACCCTTGACAAAAAAGAGGGGCGCTTGCAAACGGGCTGTTAAAAAGGTGAGGTATTCCGGTGGCAGGTCACCACAGGAAATGATGAGATCGATGCCTTGAAACCGGCCGGCATCAAAGTCGTCATACAATATGGGCTCAACCCGGTCGGATATGGTTAGGACACGCACAATATTTCCTGGTAAGCTTTATTCGTTATTCATTGCTGGCCGGCAATTTGGCAACCAAATTAATAATATCGAAATTCGAAACTCGAAATCCAAAACAATATCAAAGGATCAAAACCCAAATATCACATTCCAACGATAAATCAATATCGACCCTGTGAATCAAAATTTTCAATCAATTGCTAGCCCGAGCGTCCTTCCGTTCTTAAGATCCACATAACCTGTTTCGCAAATGCGCAGAAAGGGTATGGCGGCACCTGTCAATGTGATAATGGTCAACAGTGGATCCGGAAAGGTTACCCCCCGATTCACCAATGCGTTTTTCAGATCCCATAAGCCGGTCACCAACTCGGAAATTGGCTGCTGGGACGTCAATCCCCATATGGGCAAGGGGACTTCGGCTTCTATTTTACCGTTATCACACAAGACATAGCCACCTTGCAACGTATGAATTCGATTGACAGCGTCAGCCATGTCCGCGTCATTTTTGCCGGCAACAATGATGTCTGCCGTATCCCAGGCAGCGCTGCTGGCAAACGCTCCGGACGCAAGACCAAAACCCTTTATGATACCGACGAAAGTTTTGCCCTGGCCGCCCCGGCGGTCAATGGCTGCAACCTTGAGCACATCCTGATCTGACGGGATCGATAGGGTCCCCTGCTTAAGGGGCAGTTCCAATGTAACTTCTTTGGTCACCAGATCTGTGACCATTTCAATGGCGCGTACAGCGACGGTTTTATTCGAAATTTCAACAGCAAGCCTAAAATCATCTGCTGTTAATTGACGCGATAGTTGGATGCTTTGTCGGCTCTGTTTGGAAAATTCGTGAACACGCGGTGAACAGGTCAGGGCGCCATCCTTACATATGAGGCGCCCATTGCTGATGACGATGCTGGGTTTGATGGTAGCGATATCGGGAATGATCAGCAGATCGGCAAAGCGACCCGGGGCGATACCGCCCACCAGATGATCGATATGAAAATGTTCGGCTACATTCAAAGTTGCCATCTGCACCGCTGCGATCGGTTCGAAACCGACCTCGATGGCCTTTTGTACCACGGCTTCCATGTAACCCATTTCCATTAAATCGCTTGGGTGGACGCCATCGGTCGCCAGAATCAACCGTCTCAGATCCACACCGGAATTCGTGATTGCAACGATATCTTCGAGGTCTCTGCGAATGCTGCCTTCGCGGGCCATGACATGTAGCCCCAGTCGTAAGCGCTGTATGACTTCATCCGCCTGAATGGGTTCGTGGCATGAAGAAATGCCGGTGGCAATGTAGGCATTCAGCTTGGGCAGGCTGGCGCCGGCCGTGTGACCTTCCAGTAGTTTGCCCGTCTTCAGTGCCTGGCTTAGACGGGGCAGCAGGAGATCGGGCTGTTGCAACACCGCCTGCCAATACGATTCGCCTAAACCGATGACATGCTTCTGGGAGAGCAGCCAATTTAAATCGTCAGCCGGCATTTGAGCTGCTTCTGGACTGTTGGAAACCATCGCCGGTGCTGTAACCAAGAATTTAATCGGTTGGTCTTGAAGGGAATCCAGAAAATCGCGCACAGCCGTCAGACCACCCACCGGATACGGCTCCAATGATTCGGAAACAATCGTTGTGGTGCCACCTGGAAGTATATATTTTAAGTATTCATGTATCGGGCACATCCAGGCCAGGTGGGTATGGCCATCAATCAAGCCCGGTATAACGGTTTGGCCTGCGGCATCGATAACGGTGGTTTCAGATCCGACACCGTTTTCTGAATCCGGTCCCACATAGGCAATCCAATTGTCGACGATTCGAATGGATTGATCCGGGATGATTTCGCCGGTGTACACATTCAGCAGGTTTGCATGCGACACAACCATATGGGCATCGGTATTTCCGAGGGCTACATCCATCAGCTTGCGCGCATCCCGGGTTTCTCCCCAGGGGCGTACTGTTTGCCCAGCCATCAGGTTTCTCCTTTCGATTTGAATTCTCCCAATTGCGTCGGACGGAGAACAGAGGCATGCCACGCCACTAAATCCTATTTATCCGCCCTATCCCCATGAATTCACGTTGTGGATTGATACAATCGTTCCAAAATTTTATCGAGGATTTCATCAGCCGCACGATAGGGATCGATTTCCTTTTTGATTATGCGGTCGACATAGGCTTGCCAGTTTTTTTCGTGGCTCACTTGGTTCTGAATAGCGGCCATGATTCTTTCTCGCATAATCAGGGCCAACAATCCCTTTATGTGTTGATTTGTCCGTTCGGATGAGCTTGACAATTTAAGATGGTTGTGATGTTGGCTGATTTTTTCTGAAAGCTCACGGACACCCCGGTTCTTGGTTGCCTGGGTTTGCACAATGAGCGGCTTCCAGGAGTCAGACGAGCGGGTGCCGAGTTGAATCATCATATTCAGGGCCTGCAATGTGGCGGCGGTATCCATATGATCTGATTTGTTCAGTACGAAAATATGGGCGCTTTCCAATATACCGGCCTTCAGCGTCTGGATATCATCCCCCATGGTTGGTGTGACAACTACCAGGTTGGTATGCACCAGGTGGCGGATATCCATGCCAACCTGGCCGGCACCGACGGTTTCCACAAAAATGATATCTTTGCGCATGGCGTCCATGATGGCTACGATGGCAGGTACGGCCAGCGATAAGCCACCGGTGCTGCCGCGTGTCGTGGTGCTGTGGATAAACACATCGTCGTCGTTCGCATGCTGCTGCATTCGTATGCGGTCACCCAACAAGGCGCCGGCCGTAAACGGGCTGGTGGGATCCACCACCACGGCGCCAATACGGATGCCTTGCGCTCTAAACTCCTGGATTAAGCGGCCTATCAACGTTGATTTGCCGACACCGGGCGAACCGGTTATCCCGACAATGTGTGCATGCCCTGTATGGGCATGAAGGGATGCCAAGGCCTTCCGAGATGAGGTGGTTGGCGCATCAATCTCACGCATCAAACGCGCGGCAGTGTGAATATCTCCTTTTAGGATGCGATCGACCAATTCCAAAAGAATTTCCCCATATAAACCAAGCAAATAAAAAAACGACACGAAGTCGCGACCCATAAAATTGCGCAGCGATTTTATTAATGGTTGAAAAAACGACGATTGTAAAGCATAAATAATTTCGCTGCGCGAAATTATCGAGGCTCAGTGCTGCCAAAATAGCTCAAACCGTTGAACGTTAGGCCAGCGTTACTTGATTGGCGTATTTGCGCACCTGAATTTTCAATTTGTTTCGAATTTCGATAGTCGGATTTCGATATTCAACTTTTGAGGCCTTTATGCACCTGGACAAACTTACTTTTTTAACCCGAAAATACCCGACCCAAGATGCGTATCCATTTAATTTAACGCTTTTCCGCCGGTCCAATGAGATTGAATTTCATAAGAACTTGACCTTTTTTGTGGGTGAAAACGGTAGCGGCAAATCTACCCTGCTGGAAGCCATATCAAAGCGCTGTGGATTTCATATTTGGCGGGGCCATAGCCGCACGCGTTATGAAACCAATCCCTATGAAAAAACTTTTTATCGATATCTTTCCCTGGAATGGTCAAACGGTCGTGTACCCGGATCGTTCTTTGCAGCTGATATTTATCGAAATTTTGCGCGTAATTTGGATGAGTGGGCATCCATGGACCCATCCATGCTGTCTTATTTCGGTGGGAAGTCGCTCATGTCCCAGTCGCACGGTCAGTCATTGATGTCTTTGTTTCGAGCGCGTTACCGCATCAAAGGACTCTATCTTCTGGATGAGCCCGAAAGCGCCCTTTCGCCGCGCAGCCAACTGGAATTAATATCCGTGTTAAAAGATATGAGCACGCAAGGGCACGCACAGTTCATCATTGCCACGCATTCACCCATATTGCTCGCATGTCCGGACGCAGACATATTGTCTTTTGATAAACGGGAAATTCAACCAGTTGCCTATGAGGATACTGATTACTACAAACTATACAAGGAATTCATGCAGGATCGTGAGCGCTTTTTGGCTAAACTATGAAGATCCTCAGGCATATAAGATAAATACGCACGGCAGATTCTTTTCCAAAAGGGATTGAAGGCCAGTATCCGCGGATTGCAATCATTGCTTTTTAGACGGTTAGCAGCTAACAGCCAAAAAGTCTTCAGCCTAATTGCCTAATATCAGCGTTGATTGCAAATTTGCCCCACCGGATACCCATCCAACTGTTTTGTTCTGTGAACGGCATTTCCATATAAAATAAAATCACGAAGCGATTTTATTTTTCCTTGACATTTTCTTCAATTTCTAATAGCCACAATGTAGCTAAAATGTAATTAACCCGTGGCGGTTTTCGGCATCAAAACCCCACGCAGCAATAAAACTGTAATTTGAATTAATCCTATGTGTTAAGACCGAATCTCGCGGGTCAAGCAAGGCCCATCGGGATCCGAAGGTCGCGTCGCAGCCGGGAATTCAAATTTAAAGAGGGGAAAAAATGAGGTACGCAGAGACGGGCTTTAATTTAGAGATTGACCTAACCCGGGGAAATATCGAGCGGGTCGCAACCGATCCGAAAGATACGGAGCTATACCTGGGCGGTTTGGGAACCAATGCTAAAATCATGTGGGATCGGGTGCCACCTGAAACAGATGCTTTTTCAGCGGAAAACCTGCTCATATTCGGCGCCGGCATGTTGTGTGGTACGCCGGCAACCGGTTGCAACCGGACCATCGTCACCACCATTTCGCCGCAGACAAAATTATTGGCATTTTCGATGATGGGTGGTTTTTGGGCGCCTGAATTGAAATATGCCGGCTATGACAAAGTGATTCTACGGGGTAAATCACCCAACCTGGTCTATATTTATATCAATAATGACGACGTGGAGATCAGGGATGCGTCTCATCTGGCGGGTAAGGGCTCCAATGAGACGGCCATCTTGCTCCGCAAGGAACTCAATGAACCCAAATCCCAAATCAGTGCAATCGGTTTGGCCGGCGAAAACAGGGTCTTTTATGCCTCCATCGAACAGGGGCGTTCCAGCGCCAGCCGGGGTGGCATTGGGGCGGTCATGGGCGATAAAGGTGTCAAAGCCATCGTGGTACGGGGTACCAAGGATATAAATGTCGCCAAACCAATGGAATACCTGGAACTTTGCAACGAAGTCCTGGAATATATCAAATGGCGTGAAGACAATCCCATCCCGTATCAAATACCCATTCTATCGGTATTGGGATCGCCCCAGGAAATGGCCATCCATGATGAAAAATGGCATACCGAAAATTTTTCTTGGGGTAACGCGCGGGTACGCCGCAAGGATTTCTGGACCGACGAAGTTGCCAAGGCATGGGAAGCCACCCTGGATGGTGCCCGCACGCGTCAGATCAGTTGCTACAACTGTCCCATGAAATGCGGCGCAACGCTTAACATGCCGGGTACGACCACATATATGATGAAATGCTTCACCAAACTGACGTATACCATGGGTGCTTTTTCAGACCTGGATTTTGGGCTGACCATTGCCCAGCGTGCCACCGAATACGGCGTGGATGGATACTCGACACCGCAGGTGATGGCATTTGCTTTGGAGCTTCTTGAAGACGGCATTCTGACGGACGATGATTTTCCCGATATGCCCGCGGACAACGAAGGTCGATTTTTCTACCTGCTGGATAAAATTGTAAATCGGGAGGGTATTGGGGATATCCTGGCTGACGGTACCCACTGGGCGGCTCAAAAGATCGGTAACGGTGCGGAAGCTTACGCCCACAACAATATCAAGAAGCATGAGCAACTGCCGCTTAAGCTGGGTATGCTGAATCCCATCTATTTCCTGATGTACTGCACCGGAGAAAAGATGAATATCACCCAGATTGAAGGTTCTTGGCCCCAGGCACCATTTTTTAAAAGAGAGCACCGGGAAAAGTTTGTGGAGGACTGGATCCAGGCTCCGAATGAAAAATTTAAGCAGTATTTACTTGATTGGGAACCGCGCGGCGAAAACGCCATGCCTTTTTATCCAACCGTGGAGATGACTTGTGAAATAGTTGATTGGATGGAGCGCATGCATTACATCGACGATGCGCTGGGCATGTGTGCCGGCTTGTCATCATTCCACTTGAAGGCCCCGTATCACATCCACAATTACCCCAAGTTCATATCCGCCGGTGCCGGTATCGATATGGATGAGGAAAAACTGACCCAGGCGACCAAACGATATCGAACCCTTGTGAGAGCCATCAATATCCGTCGCGGTATGCGTCGAAAAGACGAGCGCCCGCCGGATGATCATTGGAAGAAGCGTTTTCCCGAGCTTGAAGAAGAACTTTTGGATAGCTATTACAAGATGAAAGGCTGGAACGAGGAAGGTATCCCCACCAAAGCGTCTTTGCATGCGTTGGGCCTGGATTACGTCTATGATGATTTTGTAAAGCGGGGTATTTTGGAAACGGATAAAACCGAATCAATGCAGGAGACTGTTGCTTCTTAAGCCCGAAGCATTGGGGTAAAGATAACAAAAAAACCGATGTGGACTGATCCACCAGCGGGTGTATCTGGAGGTTGTCTAACGTGAATGCCGAGAAAAAGACCAAAACGATTAAAACCATTCGAGTTGATGTTGATAAGTGCAACGGCTGCCGGGCATGTGAGGTGATTTGCTCCGCCTTTCATGCGGCGCCCAAATACAGCAGCAACAATCCGGCACGGGCGCGTATCCGCATCCTCCGCGAACCATATACGGACATCTATGTCCCAGTCTATGCCGGAGAGTATACACCGGCCGAGTGTGCTGGAAGAGATAAGTACACTATTGACGGAAAAGAGTATGACGAATGTGCTTTTTGCAGGGCTTCGTGTCCATCCCGACCGGAGTTCAAGGAGCCGGATTCCGGCCTGCCGTTAAAATGCGACATGTGCGAAGGGGAAGACGAACCCATGTGTGTCAAATGGTGACTGGCGGATGCACTTATTTACGAGGAGAGAGAAGAAGAGGTCGATGAACAGACGGAGCTGGCGGAGCTGGAAGTCGGCCTGGAATCTTTGGTCAATCGATATGGGATGGATCAACTCCTGGATACGGTGGCTCGAATAAAAAAGAAGGAATGAAACTGTGGAAACGATCGCGCCATTTATTGAAGTCATCGATGAAATTAACGAAGCGGGCGGGGAAATATACAAGCTGTGCTTCCAGTGCGGGCTGTGCGACGTCGTTTGTCCATGGAATCGGGTACGAAACTTCAGCATGCGCAAGATTATCCGCGAGGCCGCCTTCGGCCTCAGTGAAATCGACGGCGAGGATATCTGGCGTTGTACCACCTGCGGATCCTGTCCGTCTCAATGCCCGCGAGGTGTCAAGCAGATCGATGTGAGTGTCGCCCTGCGACGATTGGCTTCGGAATACGAAGTGTTTCCGGCTGCCGTCAAACCCGCACGTACGGCCCGAGCCAGCCTGATTTCAGAAGGCAACCCCCTGCAGTATGATCGTGCCAAACGTGCGGACTGGGCCCAAGGTCTTGCGGTCAAAACATATGAAGAAGGGATGGAAGCGCTCTACTTTGTGGGATGTTACTTTTCCTACGATCCGCGGATGCGGAAAGTAGCCACCGCCACGGTCGACATCCTGGAACGTGCCGGTGTAAATTTCGGGATATTGGGCCAAAAGGAGAACTGCTGCGGTGAAAGTATTCGCAAAACCGGCAGTGAAAAAGTTTTTCGATCCCTGGCCAAAGAAAATATTAAAACATTCATCGACAAGGGTGTTAAAACCATACTTGTCTCTTCCCCCCATTGCTACCACACATTTAAAAACGAATACCCAGAATTCATGGTAAATTTTGAAATTCTGCATATGAGCGAATTTATCCTGGATTTGATTCGGGAAGGCCGGCTGGAATTGAAGGGCGATTACGATAAAGTGGTGACCTATCACGATCCCTGCTACCTGGGCAGGCACAACGATATTTATGATGCGCCCCGGGATTTATTGAATTCAGTCTCTAAGCTGAATTTGATAGAAATGGCCGATTCTGCCAAAAAAAGCCTGTGTTGCGGCGGGGGAGGGGGGCGCATATGGATGGACACGCCCCAGGCGGAACGTTTCTCCGATATGCGTCTGAAACAAGCCCAAGCAGTTGGGGCCCAGGTCCTGGCGACCGCATGTCCCTATTGCATCACCAATTTTGAGGAAAGCCGCTTGAACCTCGAATTTGAGGATATCCTGGAAGTTAAAGACATCACTGAAATTGTCAGCGAGATGCTGACCTGACGGTCCGACGAAACAATGGTTTCCGGGGCATGGGCAACCAGATTCTAGGGCCGATAGATTTGGAAGGAGATTTACCGTGGCGAACGACCTAATGCCGACAGAAGTTCTTGAACAGATTTCCGTCCCCATAAGTGACCAGGAATTTGGCGATGTATTGGTGGTTGGTGGCGGAATCAGTGGTATTCAAGCCTCCCTGGACCTTGCCACCGCCGGGTTTAAAGTGTATCTGGTTGAAAAAGGGCCCAGTATCGGTGGGCATATGGCCCAGCTGGACAAAACCTTTCCGACCAATGACTGCTCCATGTGAATTCTGGCACCGAAACTGGTCGAGGTCGGCCGGCATCCAAATATCGAAGTCTTAACCCTGACCGAAGTCGAACGACTTGAAGGTCAAGCCGGTGATTTCAAAGTCACCTTAAAAACGAAACCCCGTTACATTATTGAAGATAAATGTACCGGATGTACCACCTGCGTGGAGTACTGCCCGGTGGAATATCCGGATCCTTTCAATCAATCGATCTCCCAGAACAAAGCAGTCCATGTCTATTTTTCGCAGGCGATACCGCTGATCACGTATATTGACGATAGCTGTCTGTTTCTCAAAGAGAAAAAATGTGATATCTGCCGCAGCGTTTGTAAGACCGGTGCGATTGACTTTCAGCAGGTTGAAAAAACCGCAAACATTAACGTAGGGGCCATCATCCTGTCGGCGGGGATGACCCCTTTTGATCCATCTGTTCGGGATGAATACGGCTACACCGACTTGCAGAATGTCCTCACGAGCATGGATTTTGAGCGTCTGCTGTCCTCGACCGGTCCTTACGGCGGCGACGTGTTGCGCGGCTCGGATCAAAAACATCCCAAAAATATCGCCTGGATTCAGTGTGTCGGTTCCCGACGGGTAACCGAAGGTGACAACAGTTATTGTTCCGGGGTCTGTTGCACCTATACCCAGAAACAGGTCATCTTGGCCAAAGAGCATGACGCCGATGTTCGCTGCACTGTTTTTCACAACGATATTCGCTCTTTTGGCAAAGACTTTGAAAGGTACTACCAGCGCGCTCAACAACTGGAAGATGTCCGATTCATCAGGAGCTATGCTTCTGTTTCCGGTGAAAATCCGGAAACCAAGGATGTTTTGGTTCGTTATGCTACGCCGCGTGACGGGGTAAAGCAAGAGGCCTTCGACATGGTGGTGCTTTCAATTGGATTGAATCCACCGACTGCGTCCAAGCAATTTTCGGATAAATTTGGTATCGCACTCACGGAAGCCGGGTTTAACAAAACCATCGATTCCAACCCCATGCGAACCAATCGAGCGGGCATTTTCGTCAGCGGCGCCTTTCAGGGGCCCACCGATATCCCTGAATCGGTGTTTTCAGCTAGTGGCGCCGGCTCCCAGGCCGGTGAATTATTGAATTACCGCCGCGATAAGCTGGCGCAGGAAAGGGTATATCCCCAAGAGCGTGATGTCTCCGGGGAAAAACCGCGCGTGGGTGTTTTCGTCTGTCATTGTGGGGCCAATATTTCGGCCGTGGTCAACGTGCCGGATACGGTGGCCTATGTCAAAACGCTACCCAACGTGGTTTATGCCCAAGAGCAGGTCTTTTCCTGTGCCAACAACTCCGCCAAGGAAATAACCGATCTGGCCAAAGAAAAAGGGCTTAACCGCGTGGTGATTGCCGCCTGTTCACCCCGAACCCTGGAACCGCTATTCCGGGATACGCTTCGGGAAGCGGGCTTGAATCAATATTATCTGGACATGGCCAACATCCGTGAACACTGCTCCTGGGTGCATGCCAAACAAAAGGATGAAGCCACCGCCAAAGCGCAGGATATCATTCGCATGTCAGTGGCCAGGGCCAGCCACCTGCAACCCCTCCAGGAATTTGATCTGCCGGTGAACAAAACCGCACTGGTGGTGGGTGGCGGAATTGCCGGCATGACCTGTGCACTTTCCATCGCCTCCCAGGGGCATGAAGTGCATCTCGTGGAGAAAAACAAAGAATTGGGAGGCATGGCGCGCCGGCTTCCCACAACGATCGAAGGGATGGATGTCTGGAATTATCTGGATGATCTCATCCATCAGGTGTATCGGAACCCTTTAATTCACGTATCCCATGCTGCTTCTATCACGAAAGTTGCCGGCTACTTGGGTAATTTTACCACCACGCTAGAAACCGAGGGCCAGATCAAAACCATCAAGCACGGTGCCACGGTGCTGGCAATCGGTGCCGATGAGTATAAACCCAGCGAATACTTGTATGGTCAAAACGAACGGGTTTATACCCATATTGAGGTCGGGGAAGAGATTGCAAAAGGCAACGATACCATCACCGGCGCCGAATGCCTGGTCATGATCCAATGCGTCGGCAGCCGCAATGAAACCCATAATTATTGCAGCCGGGTATGTTGCAGTCATGCGGTGAAAAATGCCCTGAAGCTGAAAAAGATTAACCCACACATGCGGATTTACATTCTCTTCCGGGATATGCGCACCTATGGACTGAAAGAAGATTTCTACCGGGAGGCCAGCGATCTGGGCGTCCAATTTATCCGCTATGAGCCCGACGATGCACCTGAGGTCGAAGCGGTTAAGGCGGGAGGCAAAGCAGTCCTGCGGGTAACCGTGTTCGATGAGATTTTGGACCAGCGACTCGAACTGGATGCCGATATCCTATCTTTGGCCTCTGCAGTGATCCCGGCGGAATCGACGCTGGACATCGCCAGCAAATTTAAGGTTACATTGAGTCCGGATGAATTCTTCAAGGAGGCCCACGTTAAATTACGACCAGTCGAGTTTGCCACGGATGGTGTATTCCTGTGTGGAACCGCACACTACCCCAAACATATACAGGAATCCATCAACCAGGCTTACGGGGCTGCCGGTCGTGTTTTGACCCTTTTGTCCAAGGATACGGTTGTGGCATCTGGCTCGGTTGCCAAGGTGAACGAATATGATTGTGTGGCCTGCGGTGCATGCATCACGGCGTGTACCTACGATGCCATCCAGTTCCACAAGACACCCAAAGGCAACAAGGCGATTGTGAATCCCATTTTGTGTAAGGGAGACGGCCTTTGTAATGCCAAATGTCCCACAAATGCCATATATTTAAAGCATTTTACTAACGAGGCTTTGTGTGGCCAAATTGAAGCCGCAGTCTCCAAGGAAGATATCCTTGAGAAAATGGATGCTGTTTTCGATGAAGCGGCAGCCGGGTGAGACCTGCTGTTTAAGTTAAAGGAGGTTGCAACGAATGGGTTCGAGTACTGAATTTAAACCAAAGCTGCTGGGCTTTGTGTGCCATTGGTGAGCTTACGGAGCTGCGGACCTGGCTGGAGTTTCCAGACTACAATATGCCAATGAGATGCGATTGATTCGGGTTATGTGCTCCGGTCGGGTGGACTTGGAGTTTGTGTTCCGAGCCTTCCTAAACGGAGTGGACGGTGTATTTATCGGCGGCTGCAAATTCGATGAATGCAACTATGTAACCCATGGCAACTACGATGCGTATGCACTGAGCAAACTCGGCAAGAAACTGCTGACATGCATCGGTTTAGACCCCAACCGCCTGCGGGCTGATTTCTTATCCGGTGCTGACGGTAATCTGCTGGCTGACTACACCAATCAATTCAGCCAAACGGTCAACGCATTGGGGCCGCTTGGTATCGGTGAAGGTCTACCCCCCGGATTGCTGAAGATCAAACTGGAGGCCGTACGCCAATTGGTACCGTACCTGCGCTTGGCGGAGCGCGAGCGCTTGCGTGTGCCCGAGAAGTCAAAAGCGGCTTATACCGCTTATTTTGAACAGGACGATATCAATACACTCATGGATGAAATTGTTATCGACAAATTGGCTGTTAGTCAGATTTTATTGCTACTGAGAGAAAAGCCTTTGTCCACCACCGATATTTCGGCAACATTGGCCATGCAGCCATCGGATGTGTCCAAGCATATAAAGCGTTCTGCCAAGCACGGGATGGTGCGTTATGATGCGGCCAGTAAATGTTATATGCTGGCCTGATAGCAGAATTGCGTTCCTGGTTTCGTTTTTAACAAGAACAAATTGAGGGCAATGATGGATTTTGAGAGAGTCGATCAGATTATCGACAGATACAATGCGGAAGAAAGTGCCTTGCTCCAAATCATGCTGGAGATACAAAGCGAGAACAACTGGCTACCCAAAGAAGTGCTGGAGAGGGTCAGTAAAAAATTAGCGGTTCCCTTAACCCGGATTCAGCATATTGCCACATTCTACAAAGCTTTCAGCCTGGTTCCCAAAGGTCGTCATAAAATTCATATCTGCATGGGAACGGCCTGCCATGTGAGGGGTGCCTCCCGGGTGCTGGAAACGGTTGTAGATATGACCGGTATTCAACCAGGTGAGACGGATCTGGATCTGAAGTTCAGCCTGGAAACCGTAAATTGTCTGGGTTGTTGTGCGCTAGGACCGGTGATGGAGGTTGACGGCAAGGTTCACGGGAAAATGTCTCCGGTCAGGACCGGAGAAGCTTTAGAAACCTACAAGTAAGGGGAATTTAGTCTGGAGAATATTATGGCGCGTTTACATACGCCGGAAGAGCTGGATCATTTCAGGAAAGAACTGCTATCCCAAAGAGACCCGAGTAGCCCCTGTATTTCCATATGCGCCGGCGCTGGCTGTGTTGCCTCGGGCGCTGCTGACGTTATTCAGGCGTTTAAAGCAACGATCAAAAAAGAGGGGCTGGCGGCAACGGTTGATACCAAGGGAACCGGCTGCCCCGGTTTTTGTGAGCAGGGCCCCATTGTGGTCATCTATCCTGACGAAATTTGCTACGTGCAGGTAAAAGCCGAAGATGTGGCTGAAATAGTAGAGAAAACCATAAAAGAAAACATACCGGTGGACCGCCTTCTTTACACGGACCCCGTGACCGGTGAAAAGGCGGTCACGGAATCGGATATTGCTTTCTATCGCAGTCAGGAGCGCAATGTTCTCTGTAACAACATTAAAATTGACTCCAAGAACATCGACGACTACCTGGCAATAGGCGGCTACGCTGCTTTGGCCAAGGTTCTTGCTGAGATGACCGATTTAGAGGTGCTGGAAGCAGTCAAACAATCCAAGCTCCGGGGCAGAGGCGGGGCTGGATTTCCTGCCGGCAGAAAATGGGAGGGCTCACGCAATGCCGCCGACCCGATTAAGTATGTGATTGTCAATGCCGACGAAGGGGATCCCGGGGCGTTTATGGATCGCGCCCTGCTTGAGGGCAATCCCCATTCGATTCTAGAAGGGCTCATCATCGGCGGCTATGCCATCGGCGCACACGAAGGGTATTTTTATGTGCGTCAGGAGTATCCGCTGGCAGTGGAAAACATCAACCATGCCATCACGCAGGCAAGGGAATACGGTTTGATCGGCGACAACATACTGAACTCGGGATTCGACTTTAAGGTCTTTGTCCACCAGGGTGCCGGTGCATTTGTCTGTGGTGAGTCAACTGCCCTGATGACCTCGCTGGAGGGCAAGGTGGGCGAGCCGCGACCCAAATACGTCCGTTCCAACCTCAAGGGACTCTGGAATCATCCCAGTGTATTGAATAACGTCGAAACTTGGGCCAATGTGCCCCTGATCGTCAACAACGGTGCTGATTGGTTTGCATCCATCGGTACAGATAGCAGCAAAGGCACCAAAATATTCTCCCTGGTTGGTAAAATTACGAACACGGGTCTTGTGGAAGTTCCCATGGGCATGTCCCTGAAGGACATCATTTTTAAAATTGGCGGCGGTATTCCAAACGGTAAGGCGTTTAAAGCCGTTCAGACCGGCGGCCCGTCCGGCGGCTGTATCCCGGCTGAAAAACTGGATTTGCCGGTTGGGTTCGATGAACTTACCCAGGCCGGATCAATGATGGGCTCCGGTGGCATGATTGTCATGGATGAGGATACCTGCATGGTGGATGTTGCCAGGTATTTCATCGCATTTTTAACCGAGGAATCTTGCGGAAAATGCGTACCCTGCCGTGAAGGCTTGCGACAGATGCACCGGATTCTGACGAATATCACCCAAGGAAAGGGCCAAAAAGGTGATCTCGAGTTGCTCGAGGAACTGTCTGAAACCGCCGTTGAGGCATCTTTATGTGCCTTGGGTAAAAGTGCGCCCAATCCTTTCATGAGCACACTGCGGTATTTCCGTGAAGAGTACGAGGCCCATATCAATGAAAAACGGTGTCCGGCATTGTCTTGTCGGGAATTGATTTCCTACATCATCGATCCGCAGAAGTGCCAGGCCTGCATGATTTGTGCGCGTAAATGTCCGGTAGATGCCATCGATGGTGGCAAAAGAAAAATTCATGTCATTGATCAGGAACGCTGTACGCGGTGTGGTACGTGTTTGGAAGTCTGTCCATCCCGATTTCGTGCCGTTACCAAGCTGTCTGGTGAGCCAATTCCGGTGCCGCCTTCAGAAGACGACAGAATAATAAGCAAAAAGAGTAAAAAAGAATGAGCCAAATTCAATTCGAGATTGATGGGAAGAAAGTCACAGCAGAAGCAGGGATGACCATCCTGGAGGTTGCCCAGCGTGAAGGGATTTACATTCCGACGCTGTGCCACCATGAAAAGCTGGCGCCTTACGGCGGCTGCCGGGTCTGTATCGTGGAAGTGGCAGAAAAGGGCTGGACCAAGCTCGTGGTTGCTTGCGTTTTCCCAGTGAAGAACAATATTCGTGTTCAAACGCGATCGCCGAAAGTAGATCGCATCCGCAAAACCATCATCGAGCTGTTGTTGGCGCATGCACCGGATTCCCCGGCGTTGGTGAAACTGGCCGACACGTACGGCGCCCGGAAGGATCGTTTTGTCAAGGATCCGTCATTTTGTATTCATTGCGGTCTGTGCGTTCGCTATTGTGCCGAGGTGGCGCAGAAAAATGCCATTGGATTTGTCGACCGGGGCATCCACAAAGAGATCAGTTTTAATCCTGAAATTGCGGCTCGCGAATGCAATGACTGTAAGGAATGTTTTCCGCTGTGCCCCACATCCTATTTACAGGCGGTGTTCGTTTATACCCAGTCCCTATCATCCCCATAAAGATATATCCAATGCGGGATTGGATGCGGTATGAACACCCTGCGCAACGGAGCAGCGTGACCTTATACGATTACAAATGATTGCTTCTATGCAGAAAGGAGGCTGAAATTGAAGATTTTAGTAACAGCAAAAAAAGTGGTTGACGTGGAATTGACCATGCATGTGCAGGACGGCGCCATCGTTCAAGACGGCATGCAATATGTCATCAATGCCTGGGACGAAAGCGCTGTGGAGGCGGCTGTTCAGCTAAAGGAAAGTCATGGTGCTGAGACGACTTTGGTGAGTGTCGGTGGCGGAGACAATTCCGACATGATCCGCCGATGCTACGCCATGGGAATTGAGCAGGGAATCCACATTGAGGATCCGGCCCTGGCAAAAGCGGATTCATCCATATATGCCCGTGTTTTGCAAAAGGTTTACGAGAAAGGCGACTATGATCTCATTCTCACGGGTAAACAAGCTCAGGATACCGATAGCGGTCAAACCGGCATTATCCTGGCAGAATATTTGGGCTTGCCTTGTGTCAGCAACGTCGTGGGAATCGACGTGGTGGATGACCAACATATTCAGGTTTCCCGATCCGGTGATAGCGGAACGGAGATTGTTTCGCTTGAGCTGCCGGCGGTTGTCAACGTCGATGTCAGTATCAATGAACCGCGACTGCCACAGATGCGCGGCATTATGATGGCCAAGAAAAAGAAAATAGACGTAATGGATCTTGCCGGTCTGGGTACATCCGCGGATGCGGTTAACAGTGCATCACCGAAATCCGAAGTGCTTGAATTTATGCCCACTGAAACGCGGAAGGGCGGACAAAAGTTCGAGGGTGATGCCGCCGAAATCACTGCCAAGGTTGTTGAACTGCTTGCCAACGAAGCCAAGGCCTTGTAGGGAATGGTGCCTTCAATGTCCGGCTGTAATTGTAAACTTCAAGTAATTAACCGATTTTTTAATCGTTTAAAAGGGAATACGTATCATGGCAAAAGTACTCGTCGTCGCAGAAATCAAAAAAGGTAACATTAAAAGCAGTACCACTGAATTGTTGTCAAAAGCCAAGTCCCTGGGTGCCGAAGCCGCAACCGTCGCGATTGGTGCCGATGTCGGCGCACTTGCACCGGAATTAGCCAATGCCGGGTCTGACACGCAGTACATCCTGGAGGATGCCGGAATGGCTTTTTTTTCGGCCGGTCCGTATGCGTCTGCGGTTGTGGATGCGGCCAAGCAATTTGAAGCCGATCTGATTTGGTTTGGTTTTTCGGAAAGTGGCAAGGCGATGGCGCCCCGGGTTGCGGCGCAATTGGATGCGGCCTGTGCCACGGAAATTACCGACATTGATCTTTCGGGTAAACACGTTGAAGTTATCCGACCCGCCATTACCAACAAGGTCATGCAACGTGTGAAAGTCAACACGCCGAAGTTGGTGGCAGTGGTCAGGGCCGGGGCTTTTGAAGCGGATACAGGCATTACGGGATCCGAGAATGTGGTCAAGCTCGCTGCACCCGAGGCTGATTTGAAAGCCGTGATCGAGGAGCTTGTTTCAGAAGCCAGTGGTGAGATCGACCTGGCCGATGCCGATGTTGTGGTTTCAGTCGGGCGGGGAGCCAAAGATCAGGCTGGCATCGACCTGGTGCGGGAACTGGCCAACGATCTGAATGCCGGATTTGGGTCTTCGCGGGCAATGGTCGACGGGGGCTTCATGGCCCACAATAAACAAGTCGGCCAGACAGGAAAAATTGTTGCCCCCACGCTCTACATCGCCATTGGTATTTCCGGGGCCATTCAGCATTTGGCCGGTATGAACGGCTCGAAGGTTATTCTGGCTGTCAACAAGGATCCGGAAGCACCTATTTTTAACGTGGCCGACTATGGTATTGTCGGGGACCTCTTTGAAGTTGTGCCCTTACTGAGAGAAGAAATCGCCAAGCAAAAAAGGAAACGATGAACCCCATACTCATGTCTTTGTTGCTCCTGGTCGCACTGGCCATTTTTGGTCGTACCATGTATCAAAAAATACGACTATTGATGGCCTTGGAACCCGCAGATCGGTTTGACAATATCAAAAAGCGCTTCAAGAACGTGGTGGTTTTTGCAATCGGGCAGAAACGTCTGGTGGGAAGAAAAAAGGAACGGGCCTCGGGATTAATGCACGCCTTAATCTTCTGGGGATTTTGCATACTGTTGATACGGAGTGTGAATCTGTACGGCGAGGGTTTCGTCAGTGGTTTTCAACTGCCGCTTTTGGGTGAGGATTCCATCCTGGGGTATGTCTACATGGCCCTGAAAGACATCATGGAAGCCGTGGTGCTGTTGATGGTGCTATATGCCCTGTTCAGACGGGCCGTTCAAAAACCAAAGCGGCTGCACAACACCTGGGAAGCATATGTTGTGTTGGGTTTAATTGCCATTCTAATGATATCCGATCTGCTTTATGACGGATCACGATACAACCTGATCATGCTGCATGGCAATCCGGCGCAGTTACACTATTTCGACAACCCTACATACGGTTCCGAGTTTCTATGGACACCGATTACGGCAGGTGCGGCAGCCCTGGTATCCGGGATGGGCGCGGAAGCACTCGGGGTTGCTATGGTCGCAATGTTTTGGCTGCACATTATCACCCAATTAACTTTCTTAAATATTCTGCCCCTGGGCAAGCATTTTCATGTAATTACATCACTACCCAACGTGTTTTTTAAGAATCTGGGATACCCGCACCAAACGCCGAAACTATTGGACCTGGAGGATGAAGCCGCCTGGGAAGACGAAACCTTGGGGCTCAATCACATCCACCAGCTCAACTGGAAACAAGGTTTGGACTTGTACACATGTACCGAATGCGGTCGCTGCAAGGAAGTTTGCCCCACATACACAACGGATAAGCCTTTGAATCTCTATGACTTCAATGATGCCTTAAAAAAAGAAATGCTGGCCAACGCGGACAACATCATTAAAAGGGCCGGGCTGGTCAGGCGAATTGATCCGAATGGTGAGGCGAACCAAATTGAAAAGATCAAATCTGAGATGATTGATTTGAACAGCTCAAAACAGCTTGTGGGGGATGTGATCGCGCTGGATACGCTCTGGGCCTGCACGACCTGCCGGGCCTGTGAAAGTGTTTGCCCGGTGACCATCGAACATGTTCCCCGCATCATAGCCATGCGGCAGGGACAGACGCTGATGGCCGAAGCATATCCCAAGGAGCTGAATCCCTCGCTCAAAGGATTGGAACGTAACGGCAATCCCTGGGGCATTGGCTATGATAAACGTGCCGATTGGGCTGACGGGCTGAATGTGAAAAAGATGGCCGAGGATTCGGATGTCGACTACCTGTTATGGGTTGGTTGCGCCGGATCGTTTGACGATCGCTCTAAAAAAGTATCCCAAGGCCTGGTGAAGATATTGCAGCATGCCGGTGTGAATTTTGCGATACTCGGCACAGAGGAGAAATGCACCGGCGATTTTGCCAGACGCGTGGGCAACGAGATGCTGTACCAGATGATGGCCGAGGAAAACATCGCGACCCTGAATGGTTATCAGGTCAAGAACATCATCACCGCCTGCCCGCATTGTCTCAATACCCTCAAACACGAATTTCCGCCTTTGGGTGGCAGCTACAATGTGATTCACCACACCGAGTTTATCCATAAACTGATAATTGAGGGAAAACTGCACCTGAACAAATCATTTGACGGAGTGTTGACCTATCATGATCCCTGCTATCTGGGACGCTATCATGGGGTTTATGACCAACCCCGGTTCATATTGAATTCCCTATCCAGCCAAGGTGTTCATGAGCTTGATCGATGTAAGCAAGAGAGTTTCTGTTGTGGTGCCGGTGGCGGGCGGATGTGGATGGAAGAGACCATCGGCAAGCGGATCAATCAGGAACGGGCCGAGGAAATCGTTGCCAAAGATACGTCGCATGTCGCCGTTGGATGCCCATTTTGTTTGACCATGATTGAAGATGGGATGAAGGATCTGGAAAAAGAAGAGGAGATAAGGACGCTGGACATCGCTGAGCTCGTAGCAGCCCACATGATATAATAAAATCGCATCGCGATTTTATTATTTTTATATGGTTTTACGCAGGTTGATAAAATTACTGCGGTCGAATCCCATTGTTTTGAAAAATGAGAGCAAATCAGGAGAATCCCAACGGACTGAGGTGTAAACGTTTTCGATATTCAGGGATTGATAGTATTCAAAAAGTTTAGTGGCCATTTTTCGGCCAATATCACGCCCCATAAATTCGGGCTTCACACCCAAGGTGGCAATCCAGGCACTTTTTTCGATACCAAATCCCAGTGTCAGGATGTAGCTTATGATAAATCCCACCACCTGACCATCGAGTTCAGCCACCAGGCAGACATCTTCATCACTGTTGGCATGTTTTTCGATAAGTCGGTCAAAATCGGGATGTACCGATTTCTGTATAATACCGCCGTAAATCGCACTGATTTGATCTACATCCTCGGTGATCATTTCTCTGATGGTGATATTTTCCACGAACGAGATCCTTTGTAGATAGATGGTTAATCGATTCGTATGATTTTGACCTGGTGTCCAACCCAATTCGGGGGAAGGTAAACACGGCCGCTATTACCACTGGATTTGACTTTTTTTTCGATCATTTCCTCCCCGTATATTTCGAACTTGACCTTGGTTTTTGCAACATCGTTTTCGGCATTCTGGTTGGCCATTGATTTTTTCCCCGAAGTCATAGTTTGTCAACCTTTTTTAATTTGAATTCCGTGCTGTGATTTGAATGCGACTTTCGCGCGAACCTCGGCCGATCTCCTCGTCGCGGTATGAATTCAAATTAAAAATTACCACCTTACATGATGGGGGTCAAGAAAATTTAGCTGTTTTTTAGCTATAACGTAGCAACAAATTAACGACATCTTGAAAAAAAAGATGTTGCCAATTTGTTGCCGGACGGCGTCGCCGCTGCGGAATTTGAATCCCACACCTTGATTTTTAATCGGATATGCAATAAACCTTGGCGACATTTTGAATTCAAATTATCGGAGAAATCATATGACAGACAAACTGAATGCTTTGCTAAAACCGTTCCAAGAAGCGGTTCAAGACCCGGGAGCATATGCAAGGAGTTGGAAACAAAAGCATCAAAAATCAGTTGTGGGTTTTTTTTGTTCTTATGCGCCCGAAGAAATATTATTGGCTGCTGATGCGCTGCCATTTCGCATATTTGGAACCAGCAAACAGATATCTCTCGCGGATGCCCATCTGCAGGCTTACAGTTGCTCCCTGGTAAGAGGCGCGTTGGAGGATGCCCTGACCGGCGATCTTGATTTCTTGGATGGCACGGTTTTCCCGCATACCTGCGATTCCATCATGCGTCTTTCTGATATGTGGCGCATGAACCTGGAACTTGATTTTCATTTGGATGTGGTTTTACCGGTTAAGCTCAACCAGCAAAATGCCCGCGAATACCTGGTCGCGGTTTTGAAAAAATTTCGCAGCGACCTTTCACATGTTATGCAAGTGAATATTACCGATGAACAAATTCGAGCATCCGTTACCGTATTGAATCGAATTCGGAAGCGATTGGATGAACTTTACGCGTTTAAAGTCAAGCATCCCAATCTAATTTCAGGTCGGGATTTGAATACCGTCTTTAAAGCGAGCATGATCATGGATCGCCGAGAGGTATCTGAATTGCTCCAATCACTGTTGGCGTTATTAAAATCCAAAGATGGCAATGTGCCCACAGATGGCAAGCGGGTGCTCCTGGCTGGTGGTTTATGCAGCATGCCGGACATATTCAGTATTCTGGAGGCTTCCGGGGGTATTGTCGTGGGCGATGATTTTTGTACAGGCGCTCGCTATGCGGCCGGTCAGATAGATACTGCCGGCGATATTCTGGTGGCCATTGCCAAGCGCTATGCCGAGAGAATTGTCTGTCCGGCCAAGCACGCCGGTCTTTTTTCGAGAGGTGATCATGTGGTGCGCCTGGCCAAGGAAAAGGAAGCCGACGGCGTCATATTTTTATATCTCAAATTTTGTGATCCGCATGCTTTTGATTACCCCTATATGCATGATATGCTAGAACAGGCGGGCATCCCCGCCATGGTATATGAAATCGAGGATCAACTGCCGTCGGAGGGGCAGTTCAAGACACGCTGTGAGGCGTTCATCGAAATGTTATAAATGTAGAGACCAAATTTATAACATGCGATGGTAATAATTGGTTGGAATGTTGCTATGTTACCCTTTCGGTATCGCTATCGGTATCGAAAAATAAGGAATCCATACCGATTTTGGAACCGAAACCTGTGAACCCATTATAAGGCTTGAAGGCTATAAGGCCGGGATGCTATGAGGCCGCTTTTCGCTCATGACTGATAGCCGCGTTCCAGCATCCTGGCATCCCAGCTTTCCAGCATTTTAACCCAACAAACCTGATGAATGATTTATTCATATTGAGATGAAAATATTTACACAGAAAAGGGCCCATGATGAGTGAAAAAAATAAGGATCCGGAAAAGGAAAAGCGCAAGATAAAGTCCGTCAAACAAATGAAAGACATTATGACGGCGTATTATATCGACGCTAAGACTGCCGAGGAAACCGGTAAAAAAGTTGCCTGGATTACCAGCGGCGGACCGGTGGAGCCCCTTATTGCCATGGATGTCATACCCGTTTATCCTGAAAATCATGGTGCCATGATCGGGGCATCCAAGATGGGGGTGGATCTTTGCGAAAAAGCGGAGGAGATGGGCTATTCCAGAGATCTGTGTTCGTATGCCATGGCCGATATCGCTTGCGCCACTGTCAACGGCGGACCAATCGGTGGCCTGCCAAAACCGGACATGCTAGTTTGCAGCACCAATATATGCGGGACGGTGCTTAAATGGTATGAAATTCAGGCCAGATATTTTCAGGTGCCGCTGTTTATATTGGATACGCCTTTTTGCCATACGGAATTTTCCGAAGAGGCGCGGCAATATGTGCGTAAACAGTTTGACGAGTATACCCAATTTTTAGAAGCAGGGTGCGGTAAATCATTTGAATATGACCGGCTGCAAGCTGTTGGAAAATGCTCCCTGGAAGGGCAGCGCCTGTGGCAGGCCGTTTTGGACACCTGCACCCATAAGCCGGCCCCCATGAGTGCGTTTGATGCCTTTTTCCATCTGGCGCTGATAGTGACCTTGCGTGGCAAACAGGTAACTGTGGATTATTATGAGGCACTTTTGGCGGAAATGAATCAGCGCATTAATGATCAGATTTCCGCGGTACCCAATGAACGGATTCGATTGTTGTGGGACAACATTCCTGTCTGGTACCGGACACGCTGGCTGTCGGATAAATTCGCCTCATTTAACGCCTGCCTGGTGGCGGATACCTACACATCCGCTTGGTGCGCTGCCACAAAGTATATTGACGAAGCCAATTATTTAGACAGCATGGCCGAAAGCTATACCCGTATCTATCTTAATATCGGCGTGGATGAAATGGCCAAAAGCGTTTTGCAGATGATCGATAAATATGATGTAGACGGTTTTGTGATGCACTCCAATCGCAGTTGCAAACCGTACTCACTGGGTCAGTACGACATCCAGACTATCGTTCAAAAAGAAAGGGGCATCCCCACGGTCATACTCGAAGCCGATATGGTAGACGAGCGTAAGTTCTCGCAGAGCCAGATTGAGACCAGGATCGATGCCTTTATGGAAATGCTATAATTGAATTGGAAGTGCAATCAATCCAATTATTAGGCGGCTTTGCCACAAATATTATTAAATTAATTGATAAATGTAGAGTTCCGGAGAAAAAATAGAGAATGATAACAGTCGGTATCGATGTGGGTTCAATAACCGCTAAAGCTGCGGTTGTTGAAGATGATCAGCTTAAAACGGTGGAAGTTCAGCCAAGCGGATATGACTCTCAAAAAGCCGCCGGTTCGGTTTTTGATGCTGTTTTGGACCGGCTTAAAATGAAAAGAGATCATCTTCAGGCAGTGGTGGCCACCGGATATGGCCGTCGGAATGTATCCTTTGCCGATAGGGTGGTTACCGAAATTACCTGCCACGCCAAGGGGGCCCATTTTATAGACGCCACAATTCGCTCGGTGATCGACATCGGCGGCCAAGACAGCAAGGTTATCCGTTTGAATGAAAACGGCAAGGTGCTGGATTTTGCCATGAACGATAAATGCGCTGCCGGAACCGGTCGTTTCCTGGAAGTTATGGCCCGGGCCTTGGAGATCGACCTGGCCCGGTTCGGCAGCATGTCCTTGCAGGCAAAGGCACCTGCCAGCATCAGCAGCATGTGCACCGTCTTTGCAGAATCCGAGGTGATCTCCCTGATTTCCAGGGGAGAGCGGCGCGAGAACATCGTGGCCGGGATTCACGATGCCATTGCCGCCCGGGTGGTGTCCATGGCCAAGCGGGTAAAAATAGAAGCGCCGGTGATGATGACCGGCGGGGTGGCTAAAAACTCAGGTTTGGTTCGGGCGCTTGAGAATCGTCTGAATCATAAGATTTGTATCGCCGATACAGCCCAAACCATGGGTGCAATCGGGGCGGCCCTGCTATAACCCATGGCACAATCTTGGTATGGTTTCGGCAAGGATTTTATATGGTCAGTTTACGAGATGGTCATTCATCTATTATTAATAGGCTCGTAAAAAGTCCGATAATTGGCACTATTCAAATTTCACGCTTAATAATTTCAACAGGTTATCGAGTCAAAATTTAAGTATTTTGACTTTTTACGAGCACATCATTATTGGGAGATTAATATCAACCGTTGTTCCATCTTTGCAATTGAAATGCAAATGACCTTTTAGTTGTATGGTGATCAGATTGCGAATGAGCTTCATGCCAAGTGTTTCAGTATGATCGATATCCACATGCCTCGGGATGCCGACGCCATCATCATTAATGCGTAAATGTACCTTTTGATTTTCTATTTTTTCGAACCGAATTGATACGTGCCCCTCATTTCTGCCGCTAAAAGCATGTTTAAAAGCATTGGAAATAATTTCATTCAAGGCAAGTGCAGCTGGTATGGCTTGAATAACCGATAGGTAAACATCTTCTGCTGCAATTTTAAGTTGGATATTGCGACCATCGGGATAAAATTGTGCAAGTTGCCCAACGAAGTTTCGTATAAATTTACCCATATTAATTTCATCAAGACGATCACTTTGATAGAGTTGCGAGTGTATCAATGACATTGTAAAAACCTTGGCATGCGCTTCATTCAAAAAATCGATTGTCTCTGGATGTTTAGCGCGTCTTTTAATCATATCAAAAAGACTTGAAATTACCTGCAGGTTATTTTTGACCCGGTGATGAATTTCCTTGAGAAGGACGTTCATCTCTTTAATTGTTGACCTTAGCTTCCTTTCGGTTTTTTGTCTTTCTTGAATTTCTGCTTGCAACTCACGATTTAATTCTTCAAGTTCATTGGTACGTTCTTCCACACGAACTTCGAGTTTGTCATGGGATCGTTGAATTTGTTCCCTGATGTTGCGCATATCCTCAAAATAACGCGCGTTGTTGATTCCTACTGCAATTTGAGAGGCAATTCCGATTAAAAGACTCATATCACTTTTAGTCAGTTGTCTTTTCTTTTCGGTTGTTTCTACGATTAGGATGCCAAGGCTCTTTTTTTTAAATATTAGGGGCACGCAAATAAGCGCCTGGCTCTGTTTAGTAGAAAGGTGAGATTCTGCGAATATATGGATTGCTTCTGTACCTTCAACTCGATTCCATAAAAATGGTTTTTGTAGGTTTAGAACATTATTGATAATAGTCTCATCAAAATGAAAAGTGCTATGATTTTCAATATCAAATAAAGTTACAGGTGTGTCACCTTCATAACCAATTACAGAAGTAAAGGTTAATTTGTTGGAAGTAGGATTGGACAACAATATCATGCCGCGATCATAGAAAAGATACTGCATGATAATTTTCATTGCCGATTTTACTAGTTTATCCACTTGAACAATCGTAGCCGCAATCTGACCAATTTCTTGAATCAACAAGGCATTGTTGTGCCGGATATTGATTTCATTTACCAATTCTTTGGCCGCATTACCCTGGCTTTCAATGGTTTTATATAATTCTTTTTTCTCAAGTTGCTCGGAAAAAACAGATAATATAAGTATTGTTGTGAACATTCCCAAGGAGCAGATAATCCAAACCGTAAATGGTAATATTGCAAATAGTATAGGTATAGCTATGAAGGCACTTATGACCCCATAATTTCTAATCATTTTCAAAAGCAAAGAGGGTGTTTTATCCCAGGATATTTCATATCGACAATGTTTATCACCTTTGTGACAACAGTGGGTTTCAGTGACGCGAGAATATTTGCGAGTGAAAGGTTTTGATAAAGACTCAAACGTGCCTATCCTATTCAAACATTGATAAGGTTTTTCGAAAACTGTCTCTTCCGGTGTTACGACAATTTCAACTTTATTAGAACCCAATTTTTTAGCTTTGGCATTAGCCCCTCTTGTCATTATTCGGTAAAAGGTTTCGAACATTAAATAGAACGACAT